>Ga0209345_10000099_pt1 | contig 124879 bp, 127 predicted proteins | sample Cruoilmetagenom7_FD_187294 | JGI IMG/M metagenome (GOLD analysis project Ga0209345, IMG submission 187294) | Oil polluted marine microbial communities from Coal Oil Point, Santa Barbara, California, USA - Sample 7 (SPAdes) (version 2) | ecosystem: Environmental > Aquatic > Marine > Oil seeps ... | reverse complement strand
GAATTTCACAGGCTCGTTGGTGAACATATCGGGGTCCGACATGAAGTCGACCAGCTTGGCGATCTCGGCTTCGAGCCGTTCCATCACGGCAGGCAGTTCCTCTAGACGGTGCTTTTCAACGAAAGACAGCCCTGTATCGGTTGATGTGCTTTCCGGCTTGCTGGAACCTTGTTTTTTCTTGATAGGCACCGCCGCGTCAACCGTTTGGCCACGTTGCGACTGATAATCGGACCAGCCCCCTGCGTAAACCGTCGCCTTGCCGTCACCCTCCATCGCGATGGTGGTGCGCACCACGCGGTCCAGAAAATCACGGTCATGGCTGACCAGCAATACGGTGCCTTCATAATCGGTCAGCAATTCTTGCAACAGATCGAGCGTTTCGACATCCAAATCATTGGTTGGCTCATCGAGCACCAGCAGATTGCTTTCCCGCGCCATGATTTTGGCCAACAAAAGCCGCGCCTTTTCGCCACCGGACAGCGAACGCACGGGCGCGCGCATCTGGCCCTCATCAAACAAGAAATCCTTTAGATAGCCGACCACATGGCGCGGCGCACCCCGCACCATCACTTGATCGGCCTTGCCTGAAACGCGCAAATCCGCGTCGCCCGTCATGCTTTCCCACAGGCTAATGTTCGGGTCCAACTGGGCGCGGTTCTGATCAAACAGTGCCATTTCCAGTTTGGTGCCGCGGGTGATTGTACCGCTATCGGGCTCGATCTCGCCGATCAGCATGTTTAGCAATGTGGTTTTACCGACCCCGTTGGGACCGACAAAGCCGATGCAATCACCGCGTTGCACTTTCAACGAGAACTTGGACAGGATTTCCTTACCGTCAAAAGACTTTGCTATATCAATGGCCTCGATGACCTTCTTGCCGGACTTTTTGCCAGCCTCCAGCACCATTTCGGCGGTGCCTTGGCGCTTGATCTGCGCCGATTGTCCGGCTTGTAATTCCCGCAACGCCCGCATGCGGCCCTGATTGCGTTTGCGCCGCGCCGAGATACCCTCGACCGCCCAACGGGCCTCGGCCTTTATTTTGCGCTTTAGCTTGTGGCGGGCTTCGTCTTCTTCTTCCCACGTCTTGTCACGCCAGACCTCAAACTCGGCAAAGCCTTTTTCCTGTCGGCGCACCATGCCGCGATCAATCCAAAGGGTTGCGCGGGTCAATGCGTTCAGGAACGCGCGGTCATGCGAGATCAGCACATATCCTGTGCGGGTGGTTTTAAGCTGTGATTCCAGCCAGCCAATCGCCTCGATGTCCAAGTGGTTTGTCGGCTCGTCCAACAACATCAATTCGGGCGCTTCTGCCAAAAGTTTGGCCAGCGCGGCGCGGCGGCGCTCGCCACCTGAAGCGGTCGAAATCAACCCTTCGGGATTAAATTTCAAACCCTCGGCAACCCGCTCTACTAAATAGTCCTGACCAGCTGACAAGCCGCTGGAGGCATATTCGCCAAGTGTGGTAAACCCTTTAAAATCAGGGTCTTGCTCCATATAGCCAACCTTGACCCCCGGCGACGCAACGACCGCACCGCTGTCGGCTTCAACCAATCCGGCCATCACCTTCATCAAGGTCGATTTGCCCGACCCGTTGCGCCCAACCAGCGCCACACGATCACCGGGTTGAACCACCAAGGACAATCCGTCAAAAACCGGATCCCCCCCAAAGGTGAGCGAAATATCTGAGAGTTGTAATAAGGGTGCACGTGCCATGACTGCTGGCTATGACGTGAGCGGCGTGACGTCAACCACCCTGCCCTTCATTGTTCGCCAAATACAGCTATATGAGCGACTATTCGGCCACCGCCCGCAAAAGACGTTTGCGCGCCTCGGGGATGGCCGCGATTTCGACGCCAACGAACACATGCAGCGTGTTCATATCGCGGTCCACCACTGCGTGGTCCGACACCCAGCCGCCCATCGCCAGATAGGTCCGCAACAGGGGGGGGATTTTGCGAAGGATATTGGTGGGTGCAGGGGCGTTTCGAAAATTCACCACCTCGGGCGATTTGATCATTGGTCGCCATTGGTTTGGTGCCATATGGCGTGCCTTCAACATCGAAAATGCCTCGATGTAAGGCGCGGCATCACACCCCGCAAACGACGAGCAGCCAAACAGCATAGTGATCCCCTGCCCGTCAACAATCCGCGTCATCAAGGCCCACGCGACCCGCAGAATTTCGGGATCGATGTGATCGGGGTGGATGCAAAACCGCCCAAGCTCCAGCAACGGGCCGTCGAAACGGCGCAAGGCGTTCAAATCGTAATATTGCGCCGAATAGCTCTGGTCGATAGTGGCCCCTGTCACCTGCATCAGTCGATACGCGGCGACCAACTTACCGGTCTCGATCTCCTCCACCAACACATGCTCACAGTGCGCATCATAGCTGTCGATCTCAAGACCCTTTGCCGCATCCGCAAAGGCCAGTTTGCGCAGGGCCTGCGAGGCAGTGATGTCCGCCTCGTTTTGCGCGTAACGCACAAGGTAACGCCCTCTCTCAAGGCTTTGCATTTCAGGGTCCCTCATAACAGGTCTTCACTGGGCACTTGCCCTTTGATCAACTGGCGCTAAATATGGGTCAGAGACGCGAAACACACAAGTCCAGAATGGGCGCAGAACAGGATTGCAACATGGAAAAAATTAGCAAAACCGACGACGAGTGGCGCGCACAATTGTCCGATCTGGCGTATAAAGTCACCCGCAAACACGGCACCGAGCGGGCTGGCAGCCATGACGGGTTTCCCAAATCAGCGGGCATTTTCCACTGCATTTGCTGTGACGCGCCATTGTTTGATCAGGCGACAAAGTTTGAGTCAGGCACAGGCTGGCCCAGCTTTTTTCAACCCTTGTCGCCTGAAGCGGTCGGAGAAACCGAGGATCGCAAGCTGTTCATGCGCCGTACCGAAGTGCACTGTGCGGCTTGTGCCGCACATCTGGGACATGTGTTTCCCGACGGGCCACAACCGACAGGTTTGCGCTATTGCCTGAATGGTGTGGCGCTACGGTTTGAAGACACAGAATAGTGGTCTATGCGGGTGAAACGGCAGGTGCCTTTTCAACCTTCACAGCTGCAAACTTGAACTCCGGAATTTTGCCGAACGGATCCAGCGCCGGATTGGTCAGGATGTTGGCCGCCGCCTCGACAAAGGCAAAGGGCAAAAACACCATATCCTCGGCCACTGAACGGTCCGCGCGCGCCATAATGCTGACCGTGCCGCGCCGCGTGGTCAGGGTCAACATTTCGCCAGCCTTGACACCCAGGTCACGCAAGGTACGCGGATGCAGCGAGCAGTTCGCTTCGGGCTCAAGCTGGTCCAGAACCTTTGAGCGCCGCGTCATGGAGCCCGTGTGCCAATGTTCCAATTGGCGCCCTGTGGTCAGGATCATCGGGTATTCGTCGTCCGGCACCTCGTCGGGTGTGACCAGACTGGCGGGGGTGAAACGGGCGCGGTTATCATTGCGCGGAAACCCGTCACCAAACACAATCGCCTGCCCCGGATCGGTGGGTGACAAGGAGGGGTAAGTCACGGCATTCTCGGTCTGCAACCGGTCCCATGTGATGTTGTCGAGGCTGTTCATGTTCAGCTTCATCTCGGCAAACACGTCGCGCGGGTGGGTATAGGTCCAGTCCAGCCCCAAACGCTGCGCCAGTTCAACCTCGATCCACCAATCAGCCTTTGCTTGGCCCGGGGGGGCAAGCGCTGCGCGGCCCATCTGCACCTGACGGTTGGTGTTGGTCACGGTGCCGTCTTTTTCAGCAAACGCCGAAGCGGGCAGGATCACATCGGCATAATTGGCGGTTTCGGTGACGAAAATATCCTGGACCACCAGATGCTCCAACTTGGCCAAAGCTTCGCGTGCGTGGGTGACATCGGGGTCGGACATGGCGGGGTTTTCCCCCAGAATGTACATGCCTTTGATTTGCCCATCATGCACCGCATCCAGAATTTCCGTAACGGTCAGGCCTTTTTCAGCGCTGAAATCACCTGATTTCCAAACATCGGTAAAGGCGCTGCGCACCCCGTCGTCGGTAACCGATTGATAATCCGGCAGGAACATCGGCACGAGGCCCGCGTCCGAAGCCCCCTGAACGTTGTTTTGTCCGCGCAACGGGTGCAATCCGGCCCCCGGTTTGCCGACATTGCCTGTCATCAGGGCCAGCGAAATCAAACAGCGTGAATTGTCGGTGCCGTGGATGTGTTGCGACACGCCCATGCCCCAGAAAATCATCCCCGCCTTGCCCTTGGCAAAGGTGCGGGCCGCCGCGCGAATGTCGTCGGCTGAAATGCCGCAAATGCCGCTCATGGCCTCAGGCGTAAAATCGGCCAGATGGGCCTGCTCGGCTGCCCAGTTTTCAGTGTATTTGGCGATATAGGCGTCGTCTTGCAAACCCTCGGTAACGATCACATGCATCATTGCGTTCAGCAGCGAAACATCGGCCCCTGGGCGAAATTGCAGCATATGGGTGGAGAAACGTTTCAGAGCCTGACCGCGCGGGTCTAGCACAATCAGCTTGCCGCCTCGTTTGGTGAATTGCTTGAAATAGGTGGCGGCGACGGGGTGGTTTTCGGTCGGATTGCAGCCAATCACGATCGCCACATCGGCGTTTTCAATTTCGTTGAAGGTGGCGGTCACCGCCCCTGAGCCGACGTTCTCGATCAATGCCGTGACAGAGGAGGCATGACACAAGCGCGTACAGTGATCGACATTATTGTGGCCGAACCCCTGACGGATCAGTTTTTGGAATAGATATGCCTCTTCGTTGGTACATTTTGCCGATCCAAACCCGGCCACCGCCTCGCCGTTATGGGTGTCACGCAGATGTGCCAAACCATTTGCGGCCACATCAAGCGCCTCGTCCCAAGTGGCTTCGCGGAAATGGGTCAGTGGATTGGCCGGGTCGACATTCAACCCCTTGGCGGGCGCATCTTCACGCCGGATCAACGGTTTGGTTATGCGGTGATTGTGGTGGATGTAATCAAAGCCAAAGCGGCCCTTGACGCACAACCGTCCCTCATTGGCGGGACCATCCAGCCCCTCGACGTATTTCACCTGACCATCTTTGATTTTAAGCGAAATTTGGCACCCAACCCCGCAGAAAGGGCAGATTGAGGCGACTTGGCTGTCATAATCAGCGCTGTCCCCGTGCTGGTAACTGTTCAGCACCGTGGCTGGCATCAACGCGCCGGTTGGACAGGCTTGCACACATTCGCCGCAGGCCACACAGGTGCTGTCGCCCATTGGGTCGTTGATATCAAACACCGGATAGGCGTCATGGCCGCGCCCCGCCATGCCGATCACATCGTTGACTTGGACCTCGCGGCAGGCCCGCACACAGAGGTTGCACTGGATACAGGCGTCAAGATTGACGCGCATCGCCACGTGGCTGTCATCCAGCAGAGGAATGCGGTCGGGCTCCAGCTTTGGCAGACGGCTGGCGGAGACGGATTCCAAGGAGGCCATGTCCCAAAAATGCGAGGATTTGTCGTGAGCTTCGGCCTGTTCGGGGTGATCAGTGACCAGCATTTCGATCACCATCTTGCGCGCGGCCTTGGCGCGCGCAGAGTCGGTCGTGACAACCATGCCCTCATCCGGCGTGCGGATACAGGAGGCGGCCAGCGTGCGCTCGCCCTCGATCTCGACCATGCAAGCGCGACAGTTGCCATCAGGCTGATAACCCTTGGCGGGCTTGTGGCACAGGTGCGGAATGATCAAGCCGCGACCATTGGCCACTTCCCAGATGGATTCGCCATTTTGCGCTGTGACTTGTTCGCCGTTCAGCGTGAATGTGATCGCATTGTTCATCAGGACACCTCGCCGTTGAAATGTTTCATCGTGAGGCGGATTGCATTGGGGGCCGCCTGCCCCAGCCCGCAGATCGAAGCATCTGTCATCGCGGTGCAGATCTCTTCTAGCAGCGGTTGATCCCATTGATCCGCCTGCATCAGTTTGACGGCCTTTTCACAACCGACGCGGCAGGGCGTGCACTGGCCACAGCTTTCGTCTTCAAAGAACCGCAGCATGTTCAGAGCGGCAGCGCGCGCACTGTCTTGGTCGGACAGGATCACAACGGCGGCGGAGCCAATGAAGGTGCCAAACGGTTGCAAAGTGTCGAAATCCAGCGGAATATCGTTTATGCTGGCGGGCAAAAGACCCGAGGATGGACCACCGGGCTGGTAAGCCTTGAAGGTATGGCCATCCAGCATGCCACCAGAAGCCATAATGATGTCCGTGATGGTCGAGCCGGCGGGCAACAGATGCACGCCGGGGTTTTTCACACGGCCAGACACCGAATAGCTGCGCAACCCTTTGCGCCCGTTCAATTCCGTTGAATTTAACACCTCTGGCCCTTCGCGGCAGATCCGCGCGGCCCAGTGCAGGGTTTCGACATTATGCACCAATGTCGGTTGCCCAAACAGGCCAACTTCGGCCACGAATGGCGGGCGGTGACGTGGCATACCACGCTTGCCCTCGATGCTTTCGATCATCGCGCTTTCTTCGCCGCATATATAGGCACCCGCGCCACGGCGCAGGTCTATATAACCTGATTCCACAATACCTGCGGCCTCTAGGGTACTGATTTCACGCTTTAATATTTCGATCACAGCGGGATACTCGTCACGCATGTAGATGTAGCAACGCTCGGCCTCAACGGCCCAAGCTGCGATCAACATACCCTCAAGCATCAGATGCGGGGTGCGTTCCAGATAGTAGCGATCTTTGAAGGTGCCCGGTTCGCCCTCATCCCCGTTCACAGCCAGATAGCGCGGGCCGGCGTTGCCACGCACAAAGCCCCATTTGGTGCCGGATGGGAAACCCGCGCCACCAAGGCCACGCAGACCAGAGTCGAGGATTTTCTGCTGAACCTGTTCCCAATTGCCACTTTCACGCAGGGTTTTGAGTTCGGTATAACCGCCGTCTGCGATATAGGCTGCGTAATCTTCATACTCAGGCACGTGCACGTGGGTATCGCCCGCAGCTATGGCGGCGTGCACCAAATCAGGGGTCGCGTTGTCAATGTGATTGTGGCCCAACTCCAACACGGGGGCGGTGTCGCATCGGCCCATGCACGGGGCGCGCAGCACGCGGACCTCATTGGCATCCAGCCCGTCTTTGAGTGCGGCCATCAATTGCTGTGCGCCTGCCATTTCGCAAGAAAGGCTGTCACAAACACGGATGGTCAAGGCGGGTGGCGGTGCCTCGTCCTCTTTTACCACGTCGAAATGGGCGTAAAAACTAGCGACCTCGTAAACCTCGGCCATGCTGAGGTGCATTTCAGCGCTTAGGGCGCGCAGGTGGTTTGCAGACAGATGACCAACTGCATCCTGCAGAATATGCAGGTTTTCGATCAGCATATCACGGGCCATTTGGTCGGCGGATATCAGGGCACGGACTTCGCCGATGGCAGTGTCGTCCAACTGGCGACCTTTAGGATGCGAGCGTCCCTTACCGCGTCCCGATTTCCAAACGCCGATTTGCTGGTCTTTGGCCATGTGATCGCCCCATCGCTATTATTCAGGTGTGAGTCTGTGCCCCAATAGGCCTTTACTAAAGGAATATCTACACCTTATCACAGCGTTTCCAAAGTGATCCGCGACATAGGTGCCTTCATTGGCGACATGGTACGCATTCTTTTGGGGTGCCCTGAGTGGTGCGCGATGCGTCCAGGTGTGGATGCAAAAAATTATACGCCATCAGGCCATGTTTCGGGCGAAAGCATCGTGATCGAGGCTGCGTGGTTCAATTCCCATGACGGATTAAACCAGAGCTAAATCGCGGCACAATTGGGGGTGTCGCGGGCAACCGTGTCAATTACCTGCAAGAAGCCAAGGACCGCGGGTTTATCCGAATTTGCCTTGCCCCAAGGACGTTCACCACCCACCAGTTGGCGTTGGATTTACGCAAATATTTCGGTTTGACGGCGGCCTTTGTGGCACCCGACGGCACCAGCGGCGAACAAGACTCCCTGTTGCGGGTTGCCCGTGGGGCGGCGGAATGGTTGGCGAGGGCAGCGCGGCGTAAAACGGCACTTTGCTGTCCTGAGCGGCCAGCGTTTTTAGACAGGTGCCGATTTTGTTGCACAGGTCCCCATGCGCCGTGATGCGGTCGGTGCCAACGGCGCACAGATCGACCTGCCCGTGCTGAACCAAATGCCCGCCTGCGTTTATGTGGTTGAGGCGGGCCGCCAGCGCTTGCTCGGAGACCGGAGTGTCGACCTGATCCACAAATAATGTGTGTTGATATAGGATGCCATTGCACACTTCACACCAAAGGCGGTTGAACTCAGTGCCCGCGCCTCAACCGCCTTTGCTGTGGTTGCGACCACCGACATTCGGCCCTATGGCTGTTTTATCTAGCGCAAAGGCGTTATATTTTGGGAGCCGAAGAATGAACACCGAAGACTTAAAGACCCGCGCACGGGGCATCAGCGTTAGTCTGTTTGCCGCTGACCTTGGCAACCTGCGGCGCGCGGCGCAAAACATAGCCGAGTGGGACTGCAAAACCCTGCATTTTGATGTGAGGGACGGGGTGTTTGTGCCTGACATGATTGGTGGTCCCGGCTTTGTGGCTGCGATGGACGTCGGTATGTTGCGCGATGTGCGTCTGATGGTGCAAAACCCGCTTGATCATGTGGAAAGCTACTTAAAAGCCGGTGCCGACATCATCACGGTTCACGCGGAATCCGACAATGCCGCCGAAGCGATCAGGGCCATTCAGGCCGCGAATCAAACCGTTCTGGCAGGTCTTGCCCTAATGCCTGGCACATCGCTGCAGGACGCTGCTCCCCTGCTGGAGCTACAGCCCGAATTGATCCTTGTGCCGTCGATGGACCCCCGTGACCTCCAGCGTGACATCTCTGGCGCATGCATGCGTCTGAACGAGTTGCGCAACCTTGTGCCCAATTGCCTGCTGGCGTTTGAGGGTGGCGTAACCCGTGAAAACATTGGCCAGATCAGTGCCAGTAGCCCTGACATGGTGGTCTGTGGCCGCGCTGTTCTGGAGGCAAACAAGCCCAAACGTGCCTATACCGCGATGGTCAAGGCGCTTGAGACAGCAAGCACATAGTCCCAAGGACAGGAAAATAGCAATGGCAGACACAGGCGACATAGAAGACGGCAAGTGCTTTGGTTTGGACACCCCTTGCGACAAGCAAGGTTGATTTCTGTCGGCAATACCGAATTCCAGCAAGGGTATCAAAAACCGCACATGTCGGAATTTCCCTATTGTTTCGGGACGAAGGGTGATGCCCGCAAAATAGGGAGAAAAGATGCATAACAACTTGAAATTGAACAGCTAGTTCTGTCGAAGTTCACATAAATGTTAGCGATTTTAGGGCCACGTATGTTTTGATCTGAACTGCAAACAATTCGAGTTTATCGTCCTAAAATGGAGCTTTGAAACTTTATTAACAGATTAACGAAACCTTAAGTGGAATCATTGGACTATACTGTAGACAAGGGTGTTTTGCTCGTTTACCGCCTTCAAAAATGTGATGGTTAAACTTGCCAGTTGGCGGTGTGAAAGCACAAATCAACACACTTAGTAAATGCGGTATTCAGTAATGTTGATTTCACAACCACGCAGGATGAATGCTGACAATGACCTATGCCGACAACAATTTGACGATCCTTGTCGTAGGTAACATCGAACAATTACTGGCCTCCAAACCTGAACTGCCGTTAGACTCCGACACTATATATTGTGTCATTGGGGATTTGTCGGCAGCCTTTTTAGAACACCACCAACCACACATCATTTTGTCGCCACTTGTGACGTCGCAATATGATGTCATAGATTTAGCGATTGTGTTGGACCAATTGAATTTTGCTGGGCGGTTCAGGGCATTGACCGCCCCCCTGCCCGATCCGGACATCATTTTGCGCGAAGTCAGGTTTGAATGTCCGGCGCTGGATTTTGATTTGATTGTTGTGAATACCGATCAGAAACTGCGCAGCGTTTAGTCGTCAGAGGCTGAAAAACTGTTCAGGATCGGGCAATCGGGCCGATTGTCGCCGCGGCATTCTGTGGCCACCCGTGCCAGCTCATCACGCAGTTTATTCAGCTCGTTTAGCTTCTCGTCGATCTGTTCCAACCGTTTTAATGCCATCGTTTTCACATCTCGGCTGCTGCGGGATTTATCCTGATACAAGTCCAACAAATCTCGACAATCGTTGATCGAGAAATCAAAGGCGCGCGCACGACGGATAAAGACCAGTTTGCTGATTTCAGCATCGCCATAAATCCGGTAGCCGGCTTCCGAGCGCCCCATTGGTTCAACCAAGCCGATATCTGCGTAGTACCGCACAGTCTTAATCGGCAATCCTGATTTTGTTGCGGCTTGCCCGACGTTCATGATCTATATCCTAACCTTCCAATTACAGGAAGGTTAGGATGCTTTTAGAACCGGATCAACCCCGACCCAAATTATTTTTCGGGGATTAGACCACGCGGGCTAAATCGTAGAACCAACAACAGGATCAAACCCATTGTCAGCAGCCGCATATGCGCTACGCTGTCCAGCAGATGAGTTTTCAACCAATAACCATCCGCCATTGGGGAGGTCACGAACTGCATCAAAAGCGCGCCCAATGGCTCAACTTCGACCCACAGGAACCAGATCAAAAATCCGCCCAGAACGGCACCCCAGTTGTTACCGGACCCGCCAACAATCACCATCACCCAGACCAAAAATGTATAGCGCAAAGGCTGATACGAGCTGGGGATTAATTGGCCATCCAACGTCGCCATCATTGCACCCGCAATGCCACAAACGGCCGAACCTAGAATAAAGATTTGCAAGTGCCGCGCGGTCACATCTTTGCCCATCGCCTCAGCTGCGACCTCGTTATCGCGGATCGCCCTCATCATCCGGCCCCACGGTGAATTCAATGCCTTTTGGGCCAACCAAAGGATCATCAGCAAAACCACGGTGAACAGCAGGGAATAGCCCAATTTGACGTAAAGCGTCGAAGCCATCACAGGGTCCAAACCCAACGAGGATGCCGTTTCCACAAAGCTTGCGCTGTTTTGCAAATCGATCTCGTAGGGCACGACAGGAGCTGGGCGTGGAATGCCGATCACGTTCTTCACGCCGCGCGACAACCAATCTTCGTTTTTCATCACAGCCACGATGATTTCGGCAATGCCCAGCGTCGCAATCGCCAGATAATCCGAGCGCAAACCAAGCGCAGTTTTACCAATCACCCAAGCGGCACCCGCCGCCAAAACGCCGCCCACAGGCCATGCCAGCAACACGGGCAAGCCAAGCCCGCCCAGATAGCCTGTTGAGGCCGGGTTGACAGCCTCGACAGCCTCGACAGCCGGATCAAGCACCCAGCGATAGACGACAAAACCAACAACCAGCAGCGCCAAAGTGGCCATGCTGCGTGCCCTGCCAGCCGCCATTTTGCTCCGCATGATGATGGTGGCAACGATGGTGGCCGCCCCCAGCACGAGGGCCAGCAAAATGCGCAAGCCACCCGCGTTGACCGCATCCGTCGTGGCCGGCATCGAGATCAGCACTGTTGCCAAACCGCCCAAAGCGACGAAGCCCATGACGCCGATGTTGAACAGGCCAGCAAAGCCCCATTGCAGGTTCACACCCAGCGACATAATCGCCGAAATTAGCCCCATATTCAGGATCACAAGCGCCGTGTTCCAGCTCTGCAAAAAGCCCACCATGATGATCAAAAATCCAACAAGGACAAACAGGCCGATATTTTTCCAATTCACACTCATAGCGATTTCCCCTTGAACAATCCGGTGGGTTTGAACAACAGCACGATGATCAAAATGGCAAAGCTGACCGCATATTTATAATCGGTCGACATCAGTTGCACCAATCCGGATGGATCCAGACTGTCGGGTGCCAGATAGGTCAGCACTTTTTTCCACGCATAGGTGATGGTGACCTCGGAAAAGGCGATCACAAATCCGCCCGCGATGGCCCCGATCGGGTTGCCTAAACCGCCGACAATGGCGCTGGCAAAGATCGGCAGCAACAATTGAAAATAGGTGAAGGGCTTGAACGATTTGTCCAGCCCGTACAGCACACCCGCGATGGTGGTCAGCGCCGCAATGATCAGCCAGACATACATCACCACCTTTTCCGGGTTGATGCCCGACAGCAGCGCCAGATCCTCGTTATCCGAGAAGGCCCGCATTGATTTTCCGGTGCGGGTGCGGTTCAAGAACCAAAATAGCGCAGCCACCACGATGAAGGCGGTGACGATGGTGATGCCTTGGGAGGTTTTAAACGCCAGACCCTCGTTCAGGCCCGACCATTCCTTGAAATCACGCGCTTTGATAATGAACCGCGCACCGTCGCCAAAGCGTTGATCGCCCGGCCCGATGATGAACCGGACCAGCCCGTTCATGATGAACATCACCCCCATCGACACGATCACCAGGATCACCGGGGCGGCCTTTTGTTTTCGATAGAACTTGTAAACAATCCGGTCGGTGAACAGTAACAACGCCGCCGTGGCGGCGATGCCAAACGGCAAAGCCAGCAGCGCTGTTGGCAGCGGGCTGATCGAGATGCCCCAGCTTTGGAACAACCACGTAAACAGGATCGTCACCATCGCACCAAAGGCCATGGTGTCGCCGTGAGCAAAGTTGGAAAACCGCAAGATGCCGTAGATCAACGTCACCCCCAGCGCACCAAGCGCCAGTTGGCTGCCATATGCAATCGCTGGGATCAGGACATAGTTCGAAAGGGCCACAAAGGCATTTAGGAATTCCATTAGTCACACCTTCCATAAGAAATTGCAATTGACGCTATTTCTTTCGCTTTAGGATGAGTCAATTCACGAAACTCAACATCACGCTTTTGTTCTTCTGTCATGGAAGCGGAGTCCGTTTCCCCAACCACGACAAAGGACGTTACGAAGAACTGAAAATGGTCAAGAAACTGTAAGCCATAGTTTGTCCCTTCATGTTTCCACGAAACGCTATCGTTTTTCGCATTGATAGTTGTAGAAATGAATGTGTCACTATACTGCACTTCAAGGCGGTTATCGTCGATTTCAATCCAAGAAAACGCTTCATTTATTTCGTTGCAGGTTTTACCCAAAATGCATCTTTGAGTTAATTTGCACTCTCTAAGGCGTACCTCCGAAAATGCTAAGGTTGGCAGTGCACCTAAAAGAAATACTAGAACAATAAGTCTCATCCTCAGCCTCCCAAAAAACTACGTCGCACTTCGGGGTCGGCCAGCAGCACTTGCCCTGTGTCGGTAAACCGGTTGGCGCCCTGCACCAGAACATAGCCTTTGTCGGCAATTTCCAGCGCTTGGCGGGCGTTTTGTTCGACCATCAGGATCGAGATACCGGTGCGGGCGACCTCGATGATGCGGTCAAACAGCTCGTCCATCACAATCGGCGAAACACCCGCTGTTGGCTCGTCCAGCATCAAGACTTGCGGCTGGGTCATCAGCGCGCGGCCCACGGCCACCTGCTGGCGTTGGCCGCCCGAAAGTTCACCCGCCGCCTGAGAGCGTTTGTCGCGCAGGATCGGGAACAGGTGATAGACCTGCTCCATCGTGGTTTTAATGTCGTCACGGCGCAGGAACGCGCCCATTTCGAGGTTTTCCTCAACCGTCATCGAGGTGAACACATTGTTGGTTTGCGGCACGAACGCCATGCCCTTGGCGACGCGAGCCTGTGGGGACAGCGCAGAGATGTCTTCACCGTCCAGTAACACATGACCCGCGTTCAGGTTCAACATACCAAACACGGCCTTCATCGCGGTTGATTTGCCCGCGCCGTTCGGCCCGACAATCACCGCTATTTCGCCTTTGTCCACCGCGATGGTGCAGTCGTGCAAAATGTCCGGCCCCTTGCCATACCCGCCGGTCATGGCATTGCCGATCAGGAAAGGATCACTCATACCCCGCCCTCCGCTTTGACTTTGTTTTTCAAACCGGTGCCAAGATAGGCCTCGATCACTTGCTCATTGGCCTTGATTTCGTCCAAGGTGCCTTCGGCCAGAACTTTGCCCTCGGCCATACAGATCACGGGGTCGCAAATGCGCCCGATGAACTCCATGTCGTGCTCGATGACCACGAAAGTATACCCGCGTTCCTCGTTCAGGCGCACAATCGCATCACCAATGGTCCGCAGCAAGGTGCGGTTCACGCCCGCGCCCACTTCGTCCAGAAAGACGATTTTGGCATCAACCATCATGGTGCGGCCCAGTTCCAGCAGTTTTTTCTGACCCCCAGACAGGTTGCCAGCCTTTTCATCCTTGAGGTGATCAATGGTCAGAAATTCCAGAACCTCGTCGGCCTTTTTCAGCAGTGCGGCTTCCTCGGTGGCGATGCGTCCGCGGCCAAACCATGCGTTCCACAGGACCTCGCCGGATTGTGCGCCCGGCACCATCATCAGGTTCTCGCGCACCGTCATTGACGAAAATTCATGCGCGATTTGAAAGGTGCGCAGCAATCCTTTGTGGAACAATTCATGCGGCGGCAGACCTGTTATGTCCTCGCCCATCATGGTGACGCGCCCTGCGCTGGGTTCAAGAACGCCTGCTATCACGTTGAAAAGAGTTGTTTTACCAGCGCCGTTTGGCCCGATCAATCCGGTGATTGACCCCTCGGCAATTTGCATAGTGGCCCCATCGACAGCCGTAAAGCCGCCGAATTTTTTAACCACGCCATCAATGACGATCATTTAGCTTCCCCCTGCACAGACCTTATACGGTCTTGTGGCCTTCTTATTATTTTGGGGCGATCTGATTCACAAAGCCCCGGTATTGAAGCAGCCCGAAATTGACTTTCGGGCTGCTTGGTATTTAAGATCAATCGCGCTTAGCGGAATTTCACAGTTGTGTTTTTCAAGCCTTTGACTTCGATTTCCCGGTAGCTACCAGCGTTTTCACCTGGCCCGATCAATTCAACCGAAGAGCCGCCGACATAATCAACGTCGCCGCCGTCTGCGAGAATTTTCAGCGCCTTGGCCAATTCACCTGGGTAGATCAATTCACCCGGTGCGTTGGCAACGTCCAGAATTTTGGCGTTGTAGTCAGCCGCATCTGTGGACCCGGCCGCCTGCATGGCCAGCATAAACACAGCTGCCGCATCATAGCTTTCTGGCGAATAAGGCGATGTGGCGTCAAAGCCAGCCTCGGTTGCCATCGCGGTCAGTTTTTCGATGCCTTCGCCGCCAGCGCCAGCGATTTGACCGAACGAGCCGTTCAGCGCTTCGCCAACATTTTCCAGCAGAGAGTCACCGATCATGCCACCTGGCAGACCGAATGTATCAAACGCACCTGAATCAAGGGATGCATTGATGATGCCCAGACCGCCTTGGTCCAAATATCCGGCAACCACCAGAATATCGCCACCAGCCGAAGCCAATGCGCCAACTTCGGCAGAGTAATCCGCTTTGCCATCTTCGTGCGCCGTAACAATGGTTACTTCGCCACCAACCGCTTTGAACGATGTTTCAATCGCGTCGGCCAGACCTTTACCATAGTCATTGTTGGTATATGTCAGCGCAATCGATTTGATGCCGCGTTCGACCAGAATGTCGGCCATAACCTGACCTTCACGCGCATCAGACGGGGCTGTGCGGTAGAACAGGCCATTGTCTTCGGCAGTGGAAAGACCGGGTGATGTGGCGGATGGTGAGATCATCACCATGCCGTTTGGCATTGCAACATTGGCCAAAACCGCACCGGTAACACCGGAACAATCAGCGCCAACAAGCGCTTTGATGCCGTCGGATGTGATCATGCGTTCAGCAGCGGCCTGAGCGGCGGCGGAATCAATACACGTTGAGTCTGCGCGTACGGGGGTCACAGTTGTGCCACCCAATAGCAGACCTGAGTCAGAAACTTCTTTCATCGCCAGTTCAGCGCCAGCAGCCATCGCAGGCGCCAGTGATTCAATTGGGCCCGTAAAGCCGACCAAAATGCCGATTTTGACGTCATCTGCAAATGCAGCCCCAGTCATAAGTGCTGTTGTGGCTGTCGCCATTAGTAGTTTTTTCATTGTCTTCTCCCTGATTGTATCAATTAGTCTGGCCGAGAGACTAAGCGGCCTTTGTGCAAAAGAAAAGTGTTTAGAGTACTTTAACGCTGCGGAAATACACAAATTTACGATGTTTCACGTCGGGCACGCACAAATCCAGCGTCCCTGCCCGTCACAGGTTTGATTTGCGACGGTTTCCTGCGCCTTTACGCTTGACCCGGCAAACTGGGATATCGCACAAGCGGGCGGGAACGGTGGTGGCAATAGTGGTTCCAATGGAGGCCAAGCATCAAACGCGGGCAACCGTGGAAATCCATCCTCTGCCCCAACACACGGATCGGTCACTAGGGAATTGAAAGGGCTTAACGCTGCCCACGCAAACACAACCGGGCTGGCGAATGCAGCGCCAAATAGCATGCTTGGCAAACTGGCCGAAGCGATGGATGCGTTGACAGCCGATTTGTCGGATGACGCAAAGGACCGGCTTGACAGTTTGCTCGCACCGGATCGCTGGTCAATGCCACGAAAACTTCGACGGAGGCCTTGGCCCTCGTCTCACCTGAAAATCTAGAACGACAGCCGTGTTGCTTGCGTACCGCGCTCACGATACGGCGTGGTGCTGTAATGTGACCGGTAGCATTTGGAAAAATGCGACGGGCTGGCAAAACCACAGGCCAGCGCCACATTGATCACGCTCATATCCGTTTGCATCAACAGATTGCGGGCCTTTTGCAGGCGCAATTCCATGTAATAGCGTTTTGGCGAGCGGTTCAGATAGCGGCGAAACAGCCGCTCCAACTGGCGGGTCGACATGCCAACGTCTTGCGACAGGATCGAGGGCGAAATTGGTTCCTCGATGTTTTCTTCCATCATTTTGATCACGGCCGACAATTTTGGATGCCGGACCCCGATGCGGGTCGGGATCGACAGGCGCTGGGTGTCTTGGTCGGTGCGGATCGAGCTATAGATCAGTTGATCCGCGACCGCATTGCCCAGTTCCTCGCCATGATCATCGGCAATCAGTTTTAGCATTAGATCTATTGAGGACGTGCCGCCAGCCGTTGAGTATCGGTTGCCATCAGCCACAAAAACCGATTTGGTCAGCTCGATATCCTCGAATTCCTCAATGAAACTGTCCTGATTTTCCCAGTGGATTGTTGCGCGTTTGCCATCCAACAGGCCAGCCTTGGCCAGCGTAAAGGCCCCCGTGCACAAACCGCCCATCTTGGCCCCGCGTCGCGCCTCGCGCCGCAGCCAGTTCAAAACCTTTTTGGTGCTGGCGCTTTGCACATCAACACCCGCGCAGACCAGGATCGTATCATCGCGGCGCATTTCGTCAAAACCACTATCGACTTGAAACAGGGTGCCAGCCGAACAAGACACCGTCCCACCACTCTCGCTGACCAACATCCATTTATACAGCTCCATTCCCGACATCCGGTTTGCGATGCGCAGGCTTTCGATTGCTGAGGCAAAGCTCAGCATCGAGAATTGATCAAGCAACACGAAAACAAACCGCCGTGGCGGGCCTTCAGTATTTGTTGCGTCAATAGTCTGACGAGTCACGTCCATTCACGGTGCCCTTTTTAGCGTGTTAGAATACCGAAACAGTTTTGTTTCTTTCGATCAAGTAAATACGCCCAAAGGTGCAAATTTCCTTTGCGGCAGCTTGACGCAATTCCCCTGTTGGCACTGGCTGTTTGTCTGCGTATACTTAATGATCTTGACGTTACTTTTTATGGAGCAAAGACGATGACAAATTGGCAGAAATCTGACTGGCGTGCAAAACCGCGGGTTCAGATGCCCGAGTATACGGATCAGGCTGCGCTGAATGCTGTAGAAGCTCAGCTCGCCAAACGTCCGCCGCTCGTCTTTGCGGGCGAAGCCCGACGTCTGAAATCCGCGCTTGCCGAAGTCTCCGAGGGGCGCGCGTTTTTGCTGCAAGGTGGCGATTGCGCCGAAAGCTTTGCTGAGTTCTCTGCTGACACCATCCGCGACACTTTTAAGGTGATGCTTCAAATGGCGATGGTGCTGACATACGGTGCGAAGGTGCCTGTGGTTAAAGTTGGCCGGATGGCGGGCCAGTTTGCCAAACCCCGCTCGGCCCCGACCGAGGTGGTTGATGGGCAGGAATTGCCCAGCTACCGTGGCGATATCATTAATGATCTGCCCTTCACCCCCGAGGCGCGCATTCCGAATCCCCAAAAGATTCTTCAGGCCTACACACAGGCCGCGGCGTCCTTGAACCTGCTGCGGGCATTCTCAACAGGTGGCTATGCGGATGTGCATCAGGTGCATTCGTGGACGCTTGGGTTTACCTCGGGTGAAAACGCCAGCAAATACCGCGAAATGGCGCGGCGGATTTCCGACACGCTTGATTTCATGAAGGCCGCCGGTGTTGACAGCAGTCGCGCCCACACATTGCAAACGGTCGATTTTTATACCAGCCACGAGGCGCTGTTGCTGGAATACGAGGAAGCCCTGTGTCGCATCGACAGCACCAGTGGCCTACCTGTCGCGGGGTCCGGTCATATGCTGTGGATCGGCGATCGCACCCGTCAGCCTGATGGCGCCCATGTCGAATTCTTGAGCGGAGTTCAAAACCCGATTGGCATGAAGTGCGGCCCCTCAATGACGGCGGATGATCTGAAACTCCTGTTGGCCAAGTTGAACCCTGAAAACGAGGCGGGCCGTTTAACGCTGATCACCCGCTTTGGCGCGGGCTCAGTTGGCGATCACCTGCCCCGCCTGATCAAAACAGTTCAGGAGGAAGGCGCGAATGTGGTTTGGACCTGTGATCCGATGCACGGCAACACGATCAAATCCACGACCGGCTACAAAACCCGCCCGTTTGATTCCGTGCTGCGCGAAGTGCGCGAATTTTTTGCGATCCACAAAGCCGAGAGCACTGTGCCAGGTGGTGTGCATTTTGAGATGACAGGTCAGGACGTGACCGAATGCACCGGTGGGGTGCGCGCCGTAACGGATGAAGATCTGTCACACCGCTACCACACGGCCTGCGACCCACGTCTGAATGCCAGCCAATCACTGGAACTGGCGTTTTTGGTCGGCGAAGAACTATCGGACTTGCGCCAGAGCAAACAGGCGCAAGCGGTTTAGCGAAAAGCAAAACCAATCCAAATGAAGCCACCGGGGACGGGATGACGGCTTCTTCTGATTTGATTGGTTTCGCGCTAATCGTCTGATTTGACCAAACGAAGGGCTGGGCGTTTGTCGTCCGGCCTTTTTTTCGCGCTGTCCCCTGCGGTCACAAATGGAGCCTTGGGTTCGGCGAACCCGGCGGGTTCTGCAAATCCCACAGGTTCCATAAATCCGGCAGGTTCCATGATCGGGCTTTGAATTGGATTTGGATCAACCATCGGTGCCTGTCCCGCTGTCAGAACTTTCATCTTGCGCTTCACAATATCAAACCGGCGTGGCGCGCGACCAATTGGCCCTGAGGACACCAGACAGCCTATGATGCGGGTGACATCCCCCATATCGCTGCGCAAAGGGAGCAAAATCACCTTGGCGTCCAGCGCGGGTTTGCCGATGCTGCGCTCGCCCGACAGGGTAAATTCGGCGATTTGCGGGCCGTCGAACACGTCCTCAAGCGTATCGCAAATCAATTGGCGGGCTTTCGGCGTAAAAAACGAAGTGAACGGCATGCCGCGGACTTCCATGCCCAGCAGGTCGTTCAAATGCACTCCGGACAGCCGGAACCGCGCAAGACCAGGTGCGATGCGTTCCAGGATAAAGGTATATTCCAGCGCGCGTTCAATGCCGCGCGGATCAATTTCGCTTCGCATTGGCACCAAACGGCCCATGCGCAAGCCCTCCCAATAGGCCTCGACCTCGTTGATCGCGGGAAAGAGCGTTTCGCATTTATAGCCAAACATCGAAATCACATTTTGCCCATGGCTTGCTTTAGCTTTCACGATACACCTGCATATTTTAATTTCATAAACGGGCAGGCATTGATCTAACAGGGTCAGTCTTTTCGTTGTGACAGCCTGCTGTCTCTGTTAACCCTATGATCACAATGCTTACCGCCAAGTTAATATGGCATGGTTTGTCGAAAATTTAGGTACAAAAATTACTAAATGGTTAACCGCAAATGATAACATCAATGACTGGGTTCGCCGCCCGTAACGGTGAAAATGCCGGGTATTCTTGGGCTTGGGAAGTTCGCAGTGTTAATTCCAAGGGCCTCGATATTCGACTACGGGTTCCTGACTGGGTTGACGGATTGGAGCAATCCGTACGCGGTTTGGTCGCCAAATCGGTGGGGCGCGGCAATGTAAACCTGACTTTGCGGGTTCAGCGCGACGAAGGCAGCACGCCTCTTAACCTTAATACGGCACAACTGGACCGCATTTTAACGGCGCTCGGCCAGATCGAGGATGCGGCGGCGGATACGAACTTAACGTTGGTGCATTGCACGGCTGCGGATGTGTTAAACCAACGCGGAATCATCGACACCTCCATGGTCCAAGAGGACACAGCCCCCCTTCTCGCGGCTTTGCTAACGGACTTACCGGCCTTGCTGACCGATTTTTCCGCTATGCGCGCGACCGAGGGGGCCGCCCTTGATCAAGTCATCCATCAACAAATCACCAGCATCGATGAATTAACCCGCGACGCCGCCAAGGCCGCCGAGGCCCGCAAGGATGATGTGGCCGCGTCATTGCGCGAAAATCTGGCCCGTGTGCTGGAAAATTCTGACGGCGTGGACGAGGCCCGTGTGGCCCAAGAACTGGCGATGTTGGCGGTTAAATCCGACGTGATGGAGGAGCTGGATCGACTAAACGCTCATGTTAACGCGGCCCGCGATTTGATGGGCAAAACCGGTCCCGTCGGGCGCAAGCTGGATTTCCTGATGCAGGAATTTATGCGCGAGGCCAATACGTTATGTTCCAAAGCGCAATCTGTTGAGTTGACGCGTGTCGGGCTTGACCTGAAAGCGGTGATCGATCAGATGCGCGAACAAGTCCAGAATGTGGAGTAACTCATGACCGATCGCCGCGGCCTGTTGATCATCCTTTCGTCCCCGTCGGGGGCGGGTAAATCCACGCTTTCCAAACGTCTGATCGAGTGGGACCCGAGCATGAGCTTTTCGGTCTCCGCCACCACGCGTCCACCGCGCAAAGGCGAAGTCGACGGGGTGGACTACTATTTCAAAACCCAAGATGAATTCAGCGCCTTGGTAGCCAATGATCAGATGCTGGAATACGCCGAGGTGTTTGAAAACTCCTATGGCTCCCCCAAGGCCCCTGTTGCAGACGCCATTGAGGCGGGGCGCGATGTGCTGTTTGACATTGATTGGCAGGGTGGCCAACAGGTGCGGGCCTCGTCCCTGAAAGATCATGTTTTGTCGATCTTTATCCTGCCGCCTTCGATCAAAGAGCTTGAGCGCCGCCTGCACACCCGCGCTCAAGACAGCGATCAGGTGATTGCCGGACGGATGAAGAAAAGCCGTGATGAAATCAGCCATTGGGACGAATATGATTATGTGCTGGTCAATGATGATCTGGACCAGACCGAAGAGCGGCTGAAAACCATCGTGATGGCCGAACGGATGCGCAAAAGTCAGCAACCGTTTTTGATGGACCATATCCGCGCATTGAACACCGAATTTGAGGAACGCTCATGACCATCTATGCATTGAACGGGGTCACCCCCACCCTGCCCAGCGATGATGATTTTTGGGTCGCCCCCGACGCCAACGTGATTGGCCGCGTGGTGTTGCAAGTGGGTGCATCTGTTTGGTTTGGGGCCACCTTGCGCGGCGACAACGAGCTGATTTTCGTTGGCGCTGGCAGCAACATTCAGGAAAGTTCTGTTTTGCACACTGATCCGGGGTTCGCGCTGACCATCGGCAAAAACTGCACCATCGGCCATAGGGTGACGCTGCATGGTTGCACCATCGGCAGCAATTCCCTGATCGGCATGGGGGCAACGGTTCTGAACGGCGCACGGATTGGCAAAAACTGCCTGATTGGTGCAGGTGCGTTGATCACCGAGGGTAAACAAATCCCTGATGGCTCGCTCGTGATGGGGGCCCCTGGCAAAGTTGTACGCGAATTGGATGAGGCCGCGATCCAAGGCCTCAAGGCCAGCGCGTTGCATTACCAAGAAAACATGCGTGCGTTTCGCGACGGGTTGCAGGTGGTTCAGGCGGATACATAGGCCGTAACTGCCGCCAATCCCCGCTCAAGGTAACTGTCCACAACAGGGGGCTCAAACCCCGCCGCATTAAAGTGTTCGCAGATCACTGCTGGGTCCAGCTTGCGGGCTTTACTGGCCCACAGACGGATAGCCCCCGCCGCAAAGGGTCTTAGCTGCCGCGATGCAATGAGGTGTTCGGCATGGTTTGCGTCAAACTGCGGGGTTGGAAACAAAACCGAGGCACAGCCCTGTGGCCTCAGGACCCGCGCCATCTCGGACAATAATGCCGACGGATTTGGCACGACATTGATTAGTGAAGCCGACAGAACCACGTTAAATGACGCCGCCTCCAGTGATAGATCAGTGGCGTTATCCGCCTTGAACTGGGCTTGGCTTTGGGGGCGTTTGGCCCGTTTGATCATGGCATCGGATTTGTCCACACCGGTTATCCGGACGCCTCCTGCCGCCAACTCGCGCGTCAAGTTCCCCGGCCCACACCCCAGATCAAGCACTTGCTTTCCTGGCTGGATATTCAGGGTCGCGGCCCAATCGCGCAGCGGGTCACTATACCAGTCAAACTGATACAACCTCTCGAACAGGGCTGGCGCGCTGCCAAGCATCATCAGCCCTGCCGGTATTTGTGAAATGGATTTTAGCACCGGATCATGCCTTTGCCATTTCGGGCACGTTACGGCGCAGCAGGGCCAGCCCGATGATCAACATGGTCGCATTGAACATTGGAAACCCCGAATGGGCAATGTCAACGACGCCAGTGCCTGTGTAGAACACCCCCGCTACCAGATCGATGGCCTGAATGGCGATCATTCCGTCGGCCCAGATACGGTAGCGCACCGGATCAGAAGCGATCACAAACATCCCCAGCCCGTAAACGATGAACCGACCAGCCAGCATCCCCAGCGGGTAGTTAATATCTTGCCCAATTTCGCTTAGCCCTTGCCATGCGATGAAAAACTGCGGGGAAAACAGGTAGAGCGTCCCCAGCACCAGTTGAACCACGCCGATAAAGTAACAAAGTGCCTTGAAGTATGTCATATTGTTTGCCTTTTTGCTTGTTTTGATGTTGAAAGTCAGACATATTCTCCTAACTTCCCTTTGGGAAGTAGTTACCTAAATGAAAGTAGCTATCCCCAGCAGGAGGCCGAAATGGACCCATTAAAAGCCGGCATCGATTGCACACCGGATTGCCCCGTCAAACTGTCGGCAGATATCCTGTCGGGTAAATGGACAACGTTGATCATCCGCGAATTGCTGGCGGGCACGCGGCGTTATTCGCAACTGCAATATGCCTTGTTGGGGATTAGTCCGAAAATATTGGCGAGCCGATTGCGGATGTTGGAAAGCGAGGGCATGTTGCGGCGAAAAATTTATCCAACGGTGCCGCCAAAAACCGAATACACCCTGACTGATTTAGGCCGCGAAGCCGAAAAGGTAATCCGTGCAATGGCCGAGTTTGGCACGCTTTTGGAACAGCGGGAACTGCAAGCGACATAAGATGTCGCATAATGGCCAGTGATACCGCCTCTCCACTTGCAAACTGCCCGAAACAAATAAGGAGCAAATGTGATGAAAACCCATACCCGTGTCTGTGTCATTGGCGGCGGCGTCGTTGGTGCTTCGGTGTTGTATCATCTCACCAAACTTGGCTGGTCCGATGTGGTTCTGGTGGAACGAAGCGAGCTGACGTCAGGTTCTACGTGGCACGCGGCGGGCGGGTTTCACACGCTGAATGGCGATACCAACATGTGCGCATTGCAGGGCTATACCATCCGGCTTTATAAGGAGCTGGAGGAGATCACTGGCATGTCATGCGGGCTGCACCATGTCGGTGGCATCACGCTGGCCGACACGCCGGAGCGGTTTGACATGCTGAAGGCGGAACGCGCCAAGCATCGGCACATGGGGCTGGACACCCATATTTTAGGCCCTGATGAGATCAAAAAATACGCACCGATCACCAATACAGACGGGATTTTGGGCGCACTTTATGACCCACTGGATGGCCATCTTGACCCATCGGGCACCACCCACGCCTATGCCAAAGCCGCCCGCATGGGGGGGGCTGAGATTTATCTGCAGACAAAGGTCGAAGAGACCAATCAACTCGCCGACGGCACATGGGAGGTCGTCACCAACAAGGGCACAATCATCGCCGAACATATCGTTAATGCAGGTGGTCTGTGGGCCCGCGAAGTCGGCGCGATGGCAGGTGTTTACACGCCGCTTTTGCCGATGGAACACCAGTATATCGTCACCGAAGATCTGCCCGAGATTTATGAGCGTTCCGAGGAGCATCCGCACGTCATGGACCCCGGCGGCGAGAGCTATTTGCGCCAAGAGGGCCGCGGGCTTTGCATCGGGTTTTATGAGCAACCCTGCAAGCCGTGGTCGGTCGATGGCACCCCTTGGGGCTTTGGTCATGAGCTGTTGCCCGACAATCTGGACAAGATCGAGGCCTCGATCGAATTCGCCTATTCACGTTTTCCAATCCTTGAGCGGGCTGGCGTAAAAACCGTGATTCACGGGCCGTTTACATTCGCTCCCGATGGGAACCCGCTGGTTGGTCCGGTTCCCGGCAAACAGGGCTATTGGTTGGCTTGTGGTGTGATGGCGGGCTTTTCCCAAGGTGGCGGCGTCGGGCTGATGTTGGCGCAATGGATGATCAACGGCGAGACCGAGCGTGATGTCTTTGCCATGGACATCGCCCGTTATGGCAAATGGATTTCGCCGGGCTATACCGTGCCCAAGGTGATTGAAAACTACCGCAACCGGTTTTCCGTCACCTACCCGAATGAGGAGCTGCCGGTGGCGCGGCCCTGCCAGACAACGCCGATGTATGACATTTTTGATGGTATGAACGCAGTTTGGGGCCAGCAAAACGGGCTCGAAGTGGTGAATTATTTCGCGCTGGAGGGGGAGGCGCGTTATGAAACGCCGAGTTTCCGGCGCTCCAACGCGTGGGACGCCACCGCCCAAGAAGTCAAAGCGGTGCGCGAGGCTGTCGGCATCAACGAGGTGCAGAATTTCGGCAAGTTTCTGGTGCGCGGCGCAGGCGCGCGGGCGTGGCTGGACCGGATCATGGCTGGACGTATTCCGCAAGTCGGGCGTCTGTCGCTGACACCGATGTTGGCACCTTCGGGGCGTTTGATCGGAGATTTCACCGTATCCTGTCTGGCAGAGGATGAATTCCAGCTCACGGGGTCCTACGGCGCGCAGGAATTTCACCACCGCTGGTTCCTGCAACATCTAGAGGACGGGATCAGCGTCGAAAACGTCTCGGATCAGCGCACAGGGTTCCAGATTGCCGGTCCCAACGCGCGCAAACTGCTGGAACGGGTGACTCGCACCGATGTTTCAGGCGAAGCGTTCAAGTTTTTGGATGTGAAACCGATGGCCGTCGGGCTGGTGGACTGCCTTGTGCAACGGGTCAGCTATACGGGCGATCTGGGGTATGAGATTTACACGACCCCCATGTCGCAACGTGCGCTTTGGAACGCACTGTGGGATGCGGGCCAAGATTTGGGCCTGCGCCCGTTCGGGATGCGGGCGATGATGAGCCTGCGGCTGGACAAGTTCTTTGGGGGCTGGTTGCGGGAGTTTTCGCCGGATTATACGGCGGCGGAAACCGGTCTGGATCGTTTCATTTCGTTCAAGAAAAATGCCGATTTCATTGGGCGAGCTGCGGCCGAGGCCGAACGTGACACACCGCCTGCCCGTATGCTCTGCGCGTTTGAGGTGGCCACCACGGATGCAGATGTTCACGGGTATGAACCGGTCTTTGTTGCAGGCGAAGTTGTCGGTTACTGCACCTCGGGCGGGCATTCGCACTTTGCTGGAAAATCCATCGCATTGGCGTTGATCCCGCGGCAGATGGCGCAAGATGGGTTAAAGGCAGAAATCGAGATTTTGGGCGATATGTGCGCGGCAACTTTGATCACCACACCGCTGTTTGATGCTGACGGGGCACGGATGCGCGGGTAATGTAGGCGCATGACGGTTCCAATCCTGATCCTCGCCGCCGGTGCATCAACCCGAATGAACGGGCGCGATAAACTGCTGATGGAGGTCGATGGCGTGGCCTTGCTGCGCCATGTGGTGGGCCGCGCTGCTGCAACCGGGCATCCGGTTTTGGTGACTTTGCCTGCGGGTGATGTAGCCCGTCGCGAAGTGCTGAAAGGGCTGAATGTCCAGATGCTTGCGGTCGAGGGTGCCGAACAGGGCATGTCCCGATCGTTGCACGTCGGCCTGCAAGTGGTTGCACCAGATTGTGCGGGACTGCTGGTGGCTCTGGCCGATATGCCTGACATAACCAGCGATGATTACCTGAACATTATCAATGCCTTCAATACCGACACTGAGGAAAATATTCAACGTGCCGCCGCCCATGACGGCACCGCAGGTAACCCCGTTTTACTGCCCGAATGGGCGCTGAAAGACGTCAGCCTGTTCAAAGGAGACGCTGGTGCCCGCGAGCTGTTGCGTCAAAATGCAGACAAGGTTCGCCTGGTTCGCTTGCCCGGTGATCACGCGATTACGGATCTGGACACGCCAGAAGACTGGGCCGCATGGCGAGAACGCGAAAAAAACCGTCAGGCTTGACGAGTGTTATGCAACATCTTTGTTGATTGACGCCAACGGCATCTGGCAAAATCCTTGCGCGGGGATGTTCAATGCGGCGTTATATTTGCTCGACATGTTTTGAAATGCGATAAGCCCGCAAAGTTCAGCCAGCGCATCCTCGTCAAAATGCGCTTTGAGTTTACCCATTAAGGCCGCGTCCACATCGCGGTCCGAATAGGTCATGGCTTCGGTCAACTCCAGCGCCGCCTGCTCCTTTGGATCGAACCCTGCATGCTGGTGCCAACCCGCCAAATGCGCTACTTTTTCCTCGCAAACCCCACGTTTCAGCAAGGTCGAGGCGTTTATATCGACGCAAAACTCACAGTGGTTGATCTGCGACACCCGCACCGTCACCAACGAGCGCAACGCCGGATCAATTCGTGATCGCTTGCGGTTCAGCGCCCCGTACAAAAGCGCCACCCCGACAAACACGCTGGGCGATCTTGCCCATAACATGCCCGGCTCCAGCACTTTGCCGTATGTTTTTTTCTGCTTCCAGAAAAACAGCCGGATATACCACGGGTAGTCGGAAACGGGTTTGGGGGGGATGAACATTTGTCATGCCTTGTAAAAAAAATGAGCCGCACCCCTGTTGTTTTTTCAGGGTGCTGCACAAAGGTCAACGAGACAAAATGACATTTGACCGGGCAGTGATCTGACGCCCCGATTTTAACGGAGCGTCAGATGAGGGTTTCGTTGGGTTATTCGCCAAACCCGTAAGTTTCGGTGACGTAATCAATGTCTTTGTCGCCGCGCCCTGACAGGTTGATCAGAATGGATTTACCCATGTGGTTCTTGGCTTCGCGCATCGCAAACGCCAAGGCATGGGCCGATTCAAGCGCCGGAATGATGCCCTCATGGCGTGACAAATCGTAAAACGCCTTGAGCGATTCCTTATCATCTGCTGTGGTGTAATTCACCCTCCTGGTTTTTTGCAAATGCGCGTGTTCCGGTCCTACACCGGGGTAATCCAGCCCCGAAGCAAGCGTGTTCACAGGGGCTGGTTCACCTGCGTCATCAACCAGCAGTTTTGTGCGGAATCCGTGAATGTCACCATCTTGACCATAAGTCAGCGTGGCGGCGTGATCGCCCAGCTTTGATGATGTACCGCCAGGCTCGACCCCGTAAATTTCGACCCCTTCGTCGTCAAAAAAGCCCGAAAAAATGCCCATCGCGTTAGAGCCTCCTCCGACACAGGCCGCCACCACATCTGGTAAATCCCCTGTCATTTCAATGAATTGCTCGCGGGCCTCAATGCCAACAATTTTCTGAAAATCTCGAACCATCATCGGAAACGGATGCGGCCCCACGACGGAGCCGATGCCAAACAATGCAGCATCCGCTTGCCCCATGTAGCTGCCAAAGGCGCTGTCGACGGCCTCTTTCAGGGTTTTAGCCCCCTCGCCCACAGGCACCACGGTGGCACCCAGCAGTTTCATCCGCACCACATTGGGCGCTTCTTTGGCCATGTCGACCTCGCCCATATGGATTTCGCATTCCATCCCGAAATAAGCGGCGGCGGTTGCCAAAGCGACCCCGTGTTGGCCAGCCCCGGTTTCAGCGATCAGTTTGGTTTTACCCATATGTTTGGCCAACAGGCCTTCGGCCATACAGTGGTTCAGCTTGTGCGCGCCTGTATGGTTCAGATCCTCGCGTTTGGCGTAGATCTGCGCACCACCAGCCATTTCGGACAGGTTTTTCAGATAGGAGATCGGTGTTGGCCGCCCCTGAAAATGTTTGCGGATATAACGCAGGTCATTCATGAATTCGGCGGATTTTGACAGCCGGTCATAGGCGTCGGCAATTTCCTGAAAATGCGGCACCAGCGGCGGTGGCAACATCGCCCCACCATAGTCGCCAAAAAATCCATCACGGGTCGGGGTTGTTTTCAGATACGGTTTCATAAGGGTCCCTATTGTTGGTTTGCGCTCCGCAACCAAGGTTCACCGTGGGCATCCTATTTGCAACAAAAAAAATCGGAGATTGGCATAATACCAACCTCCGATTCTCATTCCCTTAAGGCACTGGGGGCCTCAAGAAAGCTGCATATTACTTAGCCAAAAGCCGCGCTTCGTGCGCCTTCAGCGTTTTACGTGCGGATTGATAATCCTTGATCCCTTGGGCCGTTGCCAATTCGGGGAACAGTTCCAGAATTTCAGCACGCTGCGCATTGCCAATGCCTTCCAAGGTGTAGTCACCTGGTTGGAAGCTCTCGGTCCATGCACCGTCCGACAGCACAACTTCGTGGTTGTCGAACATAAAGTGCAAATAGCTGGTGCCCATGGTCTCAACGGCGTGAACACCGTTGTTGTTGACCAGATGCTTGGCCGCTGCCAAAACCTCGCGCTCTTCAAAATAGAGCATGGTTTTGTCGTTGGCCACCAGCATACGGTGGTTTGGAGAAACCATCATGTCGCGCTCTGGCAGATCGTTCCCAAGCGAGCCTTTCCGGATCAGGATCGGTTTCAGGTGTGGGTTCGCAGCCAGTTCTTTCCAATCCAGTTTCTTTTCGCCAACCCAACGGATTTCCTGAATGCCGTTGTCGCGGGTGATGATTTTGTCGCCCATCCGCAGCTCTTCTACCAAACGTTCGCCTTTTGGCGTGGCAATCAGCGAGCCTGGGGTGAAACATGGAATGACATGCTCGATGTTTGTGAAATCCATTGTGCCGATGACATTGCCATCGCTGTCACGGAAATCGACGTGGCCGTTTTCAGGGTTACCCGCGTCATAGATGACCCGAAGCGTGCCATCGACAGGACGTGATCCGGTCAGGTCCAGCGTATCATAGTCGTCGCCGCCCTCATTCCCGTCAACCACGTCACCAGCAGTGATGTTGCTAAAGGTATCCCGATCATCGCCACCCGACATGGTGTCGGTCCCGATGCCACCATCAAAACTGTCATTGCCGGTGCCACCAATCATGGTGTCGTCGCCTTGGCCACCAATCAGCGTATCGTCACCCGACCCGCCATCGATGGTATCGTCGTCAATGCCTCCGTCGATCGTGTCGTTGCCGGCATCGCCAAACAATGTGTCGTCGTCGTCGGCACCAAAGATGGTGTCGTTGCCGTCGCCACCGTGGATGACATCCATGCCATTGGTTGGCACCAAATCAGGACCGAATGGTCCAGAACCATCATCCGGGATGTTCAACGCATCCGGGAAGGATGGGTCAAGACCGCCATAGATCAGATCATCACCAGTCCCGCCATCAATGATGTCCGAGCCTTCGCCACCGATGATGGTGTCGTTGCCGTCACCGCCATCGATAGTGTCGTTATCAATTCCGCCGTCGATGGTGTCGTTGCCTGTGCCACCGTCGATAATATCGGCATCATCACCAGTTGAGATGGTATCGTTGCCAGCCCCACCAAAGACAGTGTCGATGTCGTCACTCGGATCGGTATCAGCAGGATACTGGCCAGGATAGGCCACATCAGGCTGTGGATCGGAACCGGATGTATCAATAACATCGTTGCCAGCGCCGCCGTCCACAGTGTCAGAGCCGTCGCCACCGATGATCGTGTCTGCACCATCGCCACCGTCCAGCAAGTCATCGCCAGCGCGACCCTCGATATAATCGTCGCCACCGCCACCGAACAATTCGTTGGTAAATGTGTCGGCGGGCGTTGTGCCTTCATGGTCGAACCCGATCAGCGTGTCGTCAAAATCCGACCCGATAACCCCGTCAATGCCTTGAATGATTGTATCATTGTCAGCGTCGCCACCCGACAATGCACCAGTGGCCAGATTAACGTTCACAGCCGCACCCGAGCCGGAGTAATCAAGGTTATCTTGCCCCGCACCACCCGCAAAGCTGTCAGCGCCATCGCCACCAACAAAGGTATCGTCGCCAGTACCACCGTAAAGAACGTTGGTGCCATCGCCACCTGACAATGTGTCGTCGCCCGCGTCGCCGTAAACCTCGTCGTCACCAGCCCCGGCCAAAACCGTATCGTTCCCGTCGCCAGCACGCACAATGTCATCATCGCCCACTTCGCCGGGCAATAGTGCATCGTTGTTGTCAATCATGTCGCCATCCGGATCACCTGTGTAAGCCGTATCGATCAGATCGTCGCCAGCCGTGCCGTCAACATAACCGTCTCCTTGCGGGTCAGTTAGAATGTTCTCGATTTCGTGGAAATCCAGAACGCCGGTCACCGTGCCGCCTGCGTCCAGAAACTGGACCGTGCCGCGCTCGGAATCTGTGGCGTCATAGATGATGTTGACTTGTCCAGCACCGCGCAGATCCAGCGTGTCGTTATCAACGCCGCCTTCGCCCCCGAAGATCGTGTCATTGCCGCGACCGATGAACGTATCCTGATCATCACCGCCGCGCATAACGTCATTGCCGTCGCCACCGTCAAGCAAGTCATCGCCGGTGCCGCCAAACATTTGGTCATTACCGTCGCCACCGTGCAGTTCATCCGATCCAGCGTCACCATATATACGGTCGGCGCCAGCCCCACCAAACAGCGTGTCGTTGTCGTTCATGCCTTCCAGCACGTCAGCGCCCTCGCCACCATAAATGGTGTCGTCGCCGTCATTGCCACACAGCACATCATTGCCGTCTTCTCCATACAGCGTGTCATTGCCATCTTCGCCCAGAACGAAATCATTCCCCGCACCGGCATAAACCGTGTCATTACCGGCCCCTGCGTGCACAATGTCATCATCGCCCACTTCGCCTGGCAGGATTGCATCGTTGTTGTCGATCATGTCGCCTTCGGGATCACCTGTATAGGCAACATCAATGAGGTCGTCGCCGGCTGTGCCTTCGACAATACCGTCAAGAGCGGGGCCAGCCAGATCAAAGGAAATGTCACTGACCGCAATCGCACCAGAGTCACCCGAGGCTGGGCCATCATCGTGGATGATGACAAGCTTGGCAATCGGGCCTGCAATTGTCACGTTGATGTCCTGATCCGGGTTTGAATCGCCAGGGCCTGGGGCGTTGGTGGTGTCGCCGACAACAGTGTTGCCGCTTACCGTATGAACACCGGTTACCTCGAAGGTGACAGGCACGAGATTGCCAGCCGCATCGTAAGCAAGGATGGTCACTTCGTCGAGCCGGTCGACGTCCAAAAGCGTAAAGGAGATGTTGGTGACGTCTTGGTCGAACTCCAGCGTGGCCAATTCGTCTCGGCAGACGTCTGTGCTGAAAAGCATGCCGTCCTGAACAGTCCATTGATCATGGTCACTGTTCTGAGGCGTGCTGATCGAAACACCAACGGAGTCACCGCCGTCGTTGATTGTGTTGGAACCGTCTATATTGGTCGTGGTCCAGTCGATATTGAAAGTCATGTTATTTTCCCCTGCAAGCTAGCGGATGCGGTCGGCAGCGACCCGCGCGTTTCATCTTTATCTAGGACCCGCGTAAACGCACCCAATTCAGAACCGTGGGTCACAACAGGCAGACAGGCCCCAAAATGGGAGCTCCCTCCAGTATAGAGTGTCTGTCTCTCGATCATTTCCGTCTTCATCCAAACGTTCCTTCACCAATACCCACTAAGTCGCGATGCCCAGCCAAAAGACGGTCCACACGCTTTGCACTCGTTCAGCCAAATTAAGGGAGGGGTGACCGGAAACACGAACAAACGCGCCGATTCAACGGGGGAAATCGAAAGGACCAATACTGGTCGCCTCGCTTTCGCACCTTCGTATTCGCTACTGTCATATCAAGAACAGCGAACACGCACCAATCCCACAGGCTGAATCCCTGCGTTATCGTGCGGCCGCCCCCGCAGCCAGTAAACATCACCCCCCAGTTGGGCTGACTCTTTCTTAAACCTATGACCGTTCGGTAAAAAGTAAAAAGTGACGAAATCATGCCGAAATGATGGTACCTCTGCCCTGATTAACCAATTGGTAACCAAGTTTTCCGTCTGCCTCGGGCAAGAGCTGATCGGGAATGTTAACCAAATCGAGACAGTGAGCGCTGTCTAAAAGGTCGCGAAATCCCATTTTTTCGGCTAATCAGACACTCTAGCCTATCTAAAAGGACTGGTTATTGAAAATTAGAAGGAAACGGTTAATCATTAATTGTTTCCTGCCCAGAACTTATCAAGTTTAGGCATTCTGGAAATTTTCAAACTATTGTTTACCAATCCAGATTTTTGGCATTGTTACCCCAATCGCACCAATGACAATCCCATTTGGTGACTATGCGCATTTAGGAAACGATTAATCATTAACAATTTCCGAATCGGTTACGTTAGGGAAGCTTTTTGTCCGGTAACGGTGCGAAGCCCCCTGATTTCAGGCCGGATAGGCGCGGGCATCCATTATCGACACCCACAGGGCTTGCCCCTGATTCAGGTCTAACGCGGCGCATTCGCTTTTTGGCTTGGTTATACCGATGCGCCAGCCGTCCCCTTCCAGCCCCAGCCGCAACTGGTCACCTCTGCCCGAGACAGCCTCGATTGAGGCAAGCGTAGCTGGCAATGTCATCTTGGCAGTATTTGCGCCGGGATCAGACATGGTCAACAGCACCCCTGCCCCATGGATGCGCACATTACACATTTCCCCTTGGGGGGCAGAGACCGCCATAGCGGTTTCCTGATCACCGATGAACAGCACCATTGATCCGTCTTCTTGTGACGGTTTAGCGACACAGTGCAGCACAGTTTCGCATTTGTCCGGTCCCGACAACACCCCGTCAGATATCCGCATTATATGATCTGCCAACATCGAGGTTTCACGATGCGAATGGCTGACATAGATCGCTGGACAGCCCATCGCAGATACGGCACGCGCAATATAGGGCAGTATTTCGTCCTTGCGGGCCTGATCCAGCCCCGACATAGGTTCGTCCAATAGCAACAGATGCGGATCCAGTGCCAAGGCCCGCCCAATGGCAACCCGCTGCTTCTCGCCACCTGACAATCGATTGATCCGTCGTTTTAGCAGGTTTTTCAGATCGAGCGCATCGATCACCCGCGACAGAACTTCAGGCGGTGCCCCTGCCCGTTTGTGCCCGTAGGCCAGATTTTGGGCCACATTCAGATGTTTGAACAAACGGGTATCCTGAAACACATAGCCAATCCGGCGGGCCTGTGGCGATACATAATCCCTTTCAGACAACCACGGCGTCTCACCAAAGCGGATCACCCCTTTGACCTCGGTTTCAAGCCCGGCAATGGCGCGCAACAATGATGTCTTGCCACTGCCGCTGACCCCTTCAAGGGCGGTGATACCAACCAGCGGAATATCTGCCTTGGCGTTCAACGTGTAGTTTTCAAACCCGAGCGATATGTCCAGATACAGCGTGTTGGTCATTTTGCCTCCCGCCGTTTGCTATTCAGAACATAGACAAAGACCAGTACAAGGAACGAGAACACCAGCAGCCCAGCCGACAATTTATGTGCGGTGGCGTAATCCAGCGTCTCAACGGCGTTGAACACCTCGATTGAAATCATCCGTGTTTTTCCAGGGATATTGCCGCCCACCATCAATACCACGCCAAACTCGCCCAACGTGTGGGCAAAGCTTAGGACCATCGCCGTCAGAAACCCGCGCCGCGACAGTGGCACCACGATAGAGTGGAACGCATCCCACGGGCCCGCGCCCAGCGTGGTGGCGGCCTCAAGCGTGCCCTTGCCCACGGATTGAAACGCGGTTTGCAACGGCTGCACAGCAAAGGGCAATGAGTAGATCACCGAGGCGATCAGCAAACCGGTAAAAGAGAACGCCAAAGTGTCGCCAGTCAGGCGCAACCATGCAGCCCCCAGCATCATGTCGGGGCTCATAAGCACCAACAGGTAAAACCCCAGCACGGTTGGCGGCAGCACCAATGGCAGGGCCACCATCGCCTCGATCAACGGGCGGGCGCGGTTTTTGGTAAGGGTCAACCACCAGGCCAGCGGTGTGGCGATCACCAACAGGATCAGCATGGTCAGGCTGGCCAGTTGCACCGACAGCCAAATGGCGGGCCAAACGCTCATTCCGGTGCCTCGTAACCGGACATGGTCAGGATCTTGGTCACACTATCGTTGGACAAGTGGTCATAAAACGCCTTGGCCGCCGCGTTGTCCTTGGCAAAAGCCAGCAATCCGGCCTCTTGAATAATGGGCGTGTAATACCTGGTCGGAATGTCCAACCATTCACCACCTACTTGCATGGCTTGGGACAAGGCCACGAACCCGACTGGCGCGTTCCCGGTTTTCACAAAGCCAAATGTCTGGCCAATATTTGCCCCCAGCACCGCCTTTTGGTCGATCAAGTCTGTTAGTCCAAGATGGGCCAAAACCTCGATTGCGGCACGCCCGTAAGGGGCCAGTTCAGGATCGGCCATTGCGAAATGATGCGCGGAGGCAGACATAAGGCTGCTCTGGATATCATCGCCCAATAGGTCCGATTTGCGCGCATATAAAACCAATGTGCCCAACGCATAGGGTTTATGGGCACCCTCCAGCAACCTGCCAGCATCGGCCAGCCGCAGCACCCGTTCCTGATCTGCGGACAAAAACACATCATAAGGTGCCCCGATGCTGATCTGGGCATAAAGCGTGCCGGTCGAGCCATTGACGATATGAACCTGATGGCCGGTGTCCGCCGTAAACCCGTCAGCAATTTTTTGCACGGTGGTCAGAAAATTTGAGGCAACAGCCACCGTCACTTCGCCCGCCATTGCAACAGAGGTCAGACCGAGCCACATCAAGGCTACCTGTATCGTTTTCAGAATTGGGGCACGTTTCACCATAGCGCTTAAAAAGCCGTTATTTGCCGGTTTTGCAAGCCGCTAGCCGTGATTGGGAAAATTTTAGCAGGGCGAAATGAACCCGCCCTGCTGATTTCTTGTTTTCTATCAATGCGGCAGCAACATGCCCCGGATGGTGAAATAGAGAATAGCCGCCAAAACACCGGCCAACGGCACTGTAATCACCCACGCAGCGGCAATTTTCAGCAGCATCGAGCGTTTGACCAGCTCTTTGTGATACATCTTGCGCAGCTCTTTGCGTTCCTTTTTGAAAAAGAGTGGTTCTTTTCTCTTTTTCAATTCAGCCAGCATGGTGCCTTTCTCGGTCACGTCCGCATCGTCAAAAGCCTCAAGAAAGGCATCGACCACTTCTGGCCCGTCATCCACGTGGTGTTCACGGATTTCGTCCAGCAGACGGGCGTGGTTGGCCTCGAGGTATTCGCGCAGGAACCCGACGCCGAATATACCGCCAACCGCGATATGGGTCGAGCTGACCGGCAAGCCCAGTTGCGAGGCAATGATCACTGTGATGGCAGCGGCCATCGCCACGCAATAGGCGCGCATCTTGTCCAACTCGGTGATTTCACTGCCAACTGTGCGGATCAGTTTGGGGCCATAGAGCGCCAAACCAAGTGCGATCCCGACCGCGCCGACCAGCATAACCCAAATTGGGATTTCAGCTTTGGCGGCAACACCGCCATGCAGGATTGCGTCATTGATCGCGGCCAACGGTCCAACCGCATTGGCTACATCATTTGCCCCGTGGGCAAAGCTGAGCAATGCGGCGGCAAAAATAAGCGGCACAGTGAATAGCGTGTTCACGCTTTCGCGGCTGTTCTCCAGACTGCCGGCCGCACGGTTCACCAATGGTTTGACCAGCAAAATCACTGCGAGCGCAATCGCCAAACCAATCAGAGAGGCCGTTAGAAAATCAAACTTCCACAGCTTTTTCAGACCTTTCAATATCAGATAGGTTGAAAATGCCCATGTCATAATACCGACAAAATAGGGCACCATGCGTTTGGATGCCGCGATCTTGTCCTTGCGGTAAACGATAGTGCGTTTGATCAGATAGAGGAAACTGGCGGCAATAATGCCACCCAGAACCGGTGAAATCACCCAACTGGCGGCGATCATGCCTACCTTGTTCCAGTTGGCAATTTCCCAACCAGCCGCTGCAATGCCCGCTCCCAGAACACCACCGACAATCGAGTGCGTCGTCGAGACCGGTGCCCCAATGGCGGTGGCAACATTCAACCAGATCGCCGCCGCCAACAAGGCCGCCATCATCACCCAGATGAATGTGGTGCTGTCGGCAATCAAGGCCGGATCAATGATGCCTTTCTTGATGGTGCTGACAACATCGCCTCCGGCAATCAGCGCACCGCCTGCCTCGAAAATAGCGGCTATCAGGATTGCCCCTGTCAAAGTCAATGCTTGGGAGCCAACCGCAGGCCCAACATTGTTGGCCACGTCATTGGCCCCGATATTCATTGCCATATAACCGCCAATCATCGCAGCAACCACCAACAGATAACTGTCGGCAATTGATTCGAGCCGCGCCGAAACAATCAACATGATCGCAACAATAAACAGCATCGCCGTTCCCAGCCGGAACAATTCACCCCGCCCTATATTTGATGCTTGCTCCAAGGCTCTGATACTATTCAGTTCCATCGTTTACTTCCCCCGTTGCTGGTTAGGCGCATTGCCTAGTCAGTTTATGTCTTTCTTCCCGATATACAGGAAATTTCCTTATCGTGCGGTACGGCCAGAAATGCTCTGCCGCCTGTGCGGTTTCTCAATTGACCTTCAATATCATCAGCTCAAACTTGTCTATGATTCACATCAATGACCTTTACATTTCTGTTACATTTCTGCTTCAAATCCCTTATCCTGCATCGGCGCGCGGATTCCCACGAAAATGGGTCATAATTGTAGTAATAACAGAGTCGGATTTCCGTGATTAAACGCATTGTACTCCCCGCCATCCTTGCCGTGTTGGCCTTTGGTTTCTGGATCAGCCCAAATTTCAAGGAAATCGCCGCGGGTGTTGCCATTTTCCTGTTCGGAATGATTTTCCTTGAAGACGGCTTTCGGGCGTTTACCGGTGGGGTTCTGGAAAAACTGCTGGCCAAAACCACCGACAAATTGTGGAAAGCGATTTCCTTTGGCATTGTCAGCACCACGGTGATGCAGTCCTCATCACTGGTGTCAGTGATCACCATCTCGTTTCTCAGTTCCGGCCTGGTTGGACTGGCGGCGGGTATCGGCATTATTTTTGGTGCCAACCTTGGCACCACCACCGGCGCGTGGCTGATCGCGGGTTTTGGTCTGAAGGTGAAAATCTCGGCCTATGCGATGCCGATGTTGGTTTTCGGGGTGATTTTGGTGTTCCAGAAATCCCGTAACCTGAAGGGCATCGGCTATGTGCTGGCCGGTCTTGGGTTGCTGTTTTTGGGCATCCACTACATGAAAGAGGGCTTTGAAGCCTTTCGCGAGACCATTGATCTAACCCAGTTCGCGGTTGGCGGCTATGCGGGCCTGTTTCTGTTTGCTGCCATCGGGATTGCCGCCACAGTGATCATGCAAAGTTCTCACGCCACATTGGTGATCATCATCACGGCGCTTTCGGTGGGGCAGATCACCTACGAGAACGCGCTGGCGCTGGCCATCGGGGCCAATGTGGGCACCACGATCACCGCCATCATCGGAGCCATGAGCGCCAACCATCAGGGCAAACGTTTGGCGGGCGCGCATCTGATCTTCAATCTGGTAACCGGCCTAATCGCCATCATTCTGATATGGCAAATCATCTGGCTGGTGGATTGGATCAGTGCAAGTGTCGGCATTGCAAATGACAACTACACCCTGAAACTGGCCGTGTTCCACACCATCTTTAACCTGATCGGGGTGATCGTGATGGCACCCTTTGTTGGCACGCTTGTCACTTTTCTTGAACGCGTCCTGCCTGCGCCCGCGATTTCGATCGTGGAACCCCAGTTTTTGAATGACTCGGTCAAGGATTTCCCCGAAACATTGCTGACCGCCGTGCGTAACGAGATATTCCACCTTTATGACAATGCCTTTCGCATCATCGCGCATGGCATTAACGTGCACCGACAAACCATTGAATCCGATGTTATTCTTGAGGATGTGTTGAAATCCAACAAAGAGATCATCCGCGAAAACGTCAGTCAGGAATACACCCGCAGCATCAAAAGTCTGCATTCCGCCATTATCGACTTCAGCGGCAACGCCAATCTAAAGCTGAATGCGGATTACGCCAGCCGTCTCTATGATTTGCGTCGGGCCAGTCAGCGGATTGTTCAAGCCGTCAAAGACGTCGAGCATTTGCAAAAGAACATTGACCATTTTGGCACATCAAAGAACAAGGCCATTCGCAACGAATACAACAACATCCGTATTAGTGTTGCCCGCATCCTGCGTCTGATTGAACAGCTGCGAAATGGTGACCCCGATGTAGATGTGTTCGATCTGGATGATAATAAATTGTCGGCAAAAGAGGGTCGCAATGCGACACTTCGCAATATTGACAAGATGATCCGCGAGGGCCAGATTTCGGCCAAAATGGCAACATCGTTGATGAATGATCTAAGCTATAACAAGTCGATCATTAGCGATTTAACCCGTGCCGCAAAAATCCTGCTGAGCGAACGCAATGCCGATCTTATGGAAGGTCAAAATATCATCGGGCTGGAAGATGAAGACATCGTCAGCCTATCCGAAACGGATGCCGCGTAAGGCACCTGATAGGGAGAATTCAAAATGGGACTAAAGGATTTACTTAACAGTCTGGACAATGCGCTGGACACCAAAAAAGGCCGCGCCGTCAAACAGGCCAATGCCATCGACGAATTGGTGGCCAAACTGGTGATCAAGGAAGCCAAATACGAGGCCAAGTTAAAATTGGCCAAAACAGACCGGGAAACGCAAAAACTGGAACGCAAGATCAAGGTGTGCCAAGCCCAGATTATTAAGGGTCGCACCGCAGCCGACGAAATGCGTCTGGAAGCGGTTTAGCGGTCACCCTCCCACTGCCGAACGGCGACGATGGAAGGGTGTTGTTTTATCCGAGCACTTCGGTAACGGATTCTTTGGCGACCGCAACGACTTGGTCCACTTCATCCGGTGTGATGCAAAGCGGCGGTGCAAAGCCGATAATGTCGCCTTGGGGCATGGCACGTGCGATCACGTCACGACTGGCCATTGCATTCGAGATTGCGTAGCCAACCTTTTGGGCCGGATCGAAAAAGCCCAGAGGTGATTTTGTCTCGGCAAACTCCACCGCACACATCAACCCTTCGCCGCGGACTTGGGCGACATTGGGGTGGTCAGCAAAGGCAGCGGTCAGTTGCTCCAGCAAATAGGTGCCCGTCGTGCCCGAATTTTCAACCAACCCCATTTCGTCGATCAATTTCAGGTTGGCAACACCCGCCGCCGCCCCAATCGGGTGTGCCGAATAGGTCCAGCCATGGCCAATCGGGCCGTTCTCATCGGTGCCCTGCTCCAGTACCTTCCACATTTTGTCGGAAACGATAGACCCCGACAGCGGCGCATAGGCCGAGGTCAGGCCCTTGGCGATGGTGATGATGTCAGCCTCTATGCCGTAATGGATGGAGCCAAACATCGTTCCAAGACGTCCAAACCCCGTGACCACTTCGTCGGCAATCAGCAAGATGTCGTATTTCTTTAGCACGGTCTGAATGGCGTCCCAATAGCCGGCGGGCGGCGGCACAATGCCCCCTGTGCCCAACACAGGTTCACCAATAAAGGCGGCCACTGTGTCTGGCCCCTCGGCGAGGATCATCTTTTCCAGCTTGGCAGCACAATCGGCCGAGAATTCTTCCTCGGACATGCCAGCGGTCGCCCCGCGCAGGTAATACGGTGCCTCGGTATGTATGACTTGCGACAATGGCAGATCGAATTTGTTGTGAAACAGCTCTAGCCCCGTCAACGACCCTGTCATCAGGCCCGAGCCGTGATAGCCGCGCCAGCGCGAGATGATTTTTTTCTTCTGCGGGCGGCCAAGGATGTTGTTGTAATACCAAACCAATTTGATGTTGGTCTCATTGGCATCCGAGCCACTTTGACCGAAGTAAACCTTGGACATATTGTCAGGTGCGCGCTCCATAATCATCTTGGACAGGGTGATTGAGGCCTCGGTCCCGTGACCGACATACGAATGATAATAGGCCAGTTCATGCGCCTGTTTTGAAATTGCCTCGGCAATTTCAGTGCGGCCATACCCAACGTTCACACAATAAAGCCCAGCAAAAGCATCCAGCATTTTGCGATCATCGCGGTCCACGATGTAAACGCCTTCACCGCCTTTGATCACCCGCGTCGGGGTGTCGCCACGAGCATGTTGGGCAAGGTGGGTTGAGGGATGGAAAAAGTTTTCACGATCCCATTGAGCAAGTGTGTCGTTGGCGAGCATATAATTTTACCTTTGTTTTTCTTGTGCCAGAACTGCCAGGCAATCGCCGGGCTGGATCAGGCCATAGGTGTGCCGAACGGCCAACAGGCCATCCATTTTTGAGTGAATTTCTACAGGGTTTGTGCCCGTGCGTGTGATGTCCCAAATGCGGGCCAAAAGGTCGCCTTTTGCAACGGGGTCACCAAGCGTTACGAGGTATTCGATCATCCCGCCGATGGGTGAAAAATGAAAACAATCATCGTCATCCTGAACGAGGTGTCGTGTTGGACCCAGATCCAGATCACCCTCCAGGATCGCCGCATGGATCAACAGATTCCGCACCCCTTTGCGGGCAATCGCGACGGTTTCGGGGGTGCTGGTCCCTGCCCCGCCCAGTTCGGTGGTGACAAATGTTTTCCCCATGCCCTCAACCGCGTTGTCGTACATGCCAACGCTGTCGATCTCGAGCATTTGCACCGAGAATGGCGCGTTAAACGCATCGCGTGCGGCGCTACACCGTGCCTCTTGCTCTTTGTCGTCCAAGATATGAGAGGCTGCGAAGGGGAGAAAATCCAGCGTTTTCCCGCCGGAATGAAAATCCAGCACAATATCAGCCATCGGCAACAGATAGCGCTGGAAATAATCCGCGATTTTCCCGGTGATCGTACCGTCGGGACGTCCCGGAAACACGCGGTTCATATTGCCAGAGTCAATCGGCGATGTGCGCGTCCCCGCCGTAAACGCAGGCATGTTCATGAACGGGATGATAATCACCCGCCCAGTTAGATCGTGCGCGTCAATTTTAGCGGCCAGTTCAACCAACGCCAGCGGTCCCTCGTATTCATCCCCATGATTGGCACCCGTTAACAACGCTGTTGGCCCGTCGCCATTTTTGGCAACCGTGATGGGGATCATCACCGAACCCCAAGCACTGTCATCTCGGCTATGCGGCAGGCGCAGGAACCCGTGTGCCACGCCGTCCGCGTTCAAATCAATTGTCGGAGTGATCGGTGAATTGCGCATGTTTTATCCCTTCACCACCAACCCCGTCGGGGTTGTGCAGAGGTTCTCAGCGCCCGTTTCGGTGATCAAAACAGGTTCCGTCATTTCAATGCCACCGTCGTCCAGCCACAGGGCGGGCATGAAATGAAACGTCATGCCGGGTTCCAGAACGGTCTTGTCATCACGACGCAGCGAATAGGTGTGCTCGCCCCAATCCGGCGGGTACGACAGACCGATGGGATAGCCACAACGGCTGTCCTTCTCGAACCCCAGACGGTTCAGGGTGGCGTTGAACGCATTGGCGATGTCCTCGGCAAAATTGCCGGGTTTTGCTTGCTCCATACCTGCGGCCACAGCCTCAAGCACGGCGGCTTCGGCGGCGCGGAATTTCGCGGAGGGTTCGGTGAAAAACAAAGTGCGCGATTGCGGGGCGTGATAGCGGCGGTACACCCCGGCAATTTCAAAGAATGTTGCCTCATTCTTCTGCAACTCACTGTCATCCCAGGTTAAATGCGGCGCGGTGGCATCCTGACCCGACGGGGCCAGCGGCACAATTGAGGGGTAGTCGCCCCAATACCCATCCGCACCAGTGATTGCCGCGTGATAGATATCAGCGACCAATGCGTTCTTTTTCATCCCGGGCTCGGCACGTTCCAAAATGGTCGCATGCATGTTCTCGACGATTTTGGCGGCACGGCGCATGAATTTGATCTCGGCGTCGCTTTTGACGGCACGTTGCCAGTTCACCAATACATTGGCATTGACCCATCCGGCATCCGGTAACCCCTGCACCAGCGCCATATAGGCCGCAGCGGTGAAATAGTAATTGTCCATCTCAACTCCGATCCGCGCCTTGAGCCAGCCCTGGGCTGTGATCAGTTGGGACAGATCGTCCATCGGATGTTTATCAGGGTTTTGAACAAAGGTGTCTTCATAGCCGAAAATCATGTCATCAGGCATATAGACGGTGCGCTTGGCCCCCAGCGCATCCATCGCCCGCCCCCACCAAAGTGGTGAGCCGGTTGGGCCGACAATCACCGCTTGATGCACGTAAAACGACCAACCCTCATACCCGGTTAACCACGCCATGCTGGCAGGATCGGTGACGACCAATACGTCACAGCCTGCCGCCGCCATCGCGCTGCGCACCTTAGCGAGGCGCGTTTCATATTCGGTAAGCGTAAACGGAAGGCTCATCTGGCTATCTCCAAGTCTTTGACATTTGCGGGCTGGGCTTTTGCCCAAAGACTACATTCTTATTTCAGATTTATTACGTGGCAATAGCCAAATTTTATTGTAACAACGGCGCATGCAGGAAATACGCAAAGACCAGAATATCTTGCAGTAATGATGCAATATTTATGAAAGCATGGCGTAAATGGGCTCACTTGACGATTTGGATCGCAAAATTCTCCATGAGATTCAGTTGGACAATCAACTGACCTCGGCCCAGTTGTCCGAGAAAATCGGCCTGTCGCCAACGTCGACCCAGCGACGTTTAAACAGGTTGCGCGCCGATAAGGTGATCGAGGCCGACGTTGCCATCGTGTCGAGTGCCGCACTTGGCCGTTCACTGACCATGATGATCGCCGTCACGCTTGAACGCGAACGACCTGATATCATTGATCATTTCAAGGCTTCTGTGAAACGTGAACCCGTGGTGATGAGCGCCTATTACGTCACCGGAGACACGGACTTCATCCTGATCGTCAGCGCCAAAGACATGCCGGAATATGAGGCGTTCACGCGCAATTTTCTTTATAATAACCCCGACATTAAGGGCTTTAAAACCACGGTCGTTATGGACCGGATTAAGGCATCATTCTACATTCCACCTTGGGAATAGGATGGGTCGACCTTGTTCATGACTGCCACTGCAGAGTTTCGGGTGACCCAAACTGGGCATTTTGACACCTAAAAACGCTGGTCTCTTAGCCTAAGGCAAACCTATTGGCACTCATCTTGGTGGTGCCACGCTATCCTGCCGATGTGGGCGCTGACCTAAAATTAAGTTGATAAATGTCCGCCCCAACCTGTCCGAACGGCGGTTCGTCGCCCAAAGTAACTGTGATCGTGATCACGTTAAATTTCCGTTTGGCTTGCCCGCACTTTCGCTTTTAGGACATTACGTTGGCCCCGAGGCCTTGGCCGCCGTCACGTTGATGCTTCCATTCTATATGCTGATTGTGGCGCTGGCGACTTTGGTGTCAAGCGGCATGTCCAGCCTGTTGGCGCGTCACCTTGGCGGCCACCGTTTAAACGAGGCGCGTGCGGTGTTTGCGGGTGCGCACGGCTTGGCGTTGTTCGTTGTGGGGGTCCTGATCCTGTTGTTCGTGCTGTTTGGTCGCAGGGTTGTCACATTGGCTCGGGTGGATCTGAAACCCTTGCCCAGATGGGGCCGACCTATTTGCGGATCACGGTGATGTTTTTACCGCTGTTGTTTGTGATGTCTGTCAACGCGGACGCATTGCGAAATGAGGGCCGTGTTGGGTTTATGGCCGCAATGAGCCTGCTGGTCTCGCGGGCCAATATCGGCTTCAACTATTTCATGACGATGCTAAACCAGTGGGGCGGGTCTCTAAACTTGCCCCACTTCTTTTGATTTCGTCCAGACCATCACAGCGTCACGGTCATGCCGGATGGTACGAGCAGTGATAGGCCGGTAGGGAGGCCCCGCTCAGCTCTTTCGCCACTCGAAGAGTGATGCCTTTCCCGAGGCCGAGAAATTTGGCACATTCGGGTGTTGTCATGAGTCTTGGACCGGCACCGATGCGGGTCAGTAGATCGGCCAATTGGTCGACGGTATCGCGCAGTGCGCAAATTTCATCTGATAGATTAGTCAAAGGCTTCGCCTTTCGTGGCGTTGCCTTCGAACGGGTTGCTTATGCCTTCGCGCTCAGAATCGCATTTGCTTAAGGCCCTTTGCAGGCGATAATTCCGACCTCTGCACCGCGGCCTCATCTAACGGAAGGACGCGTGTGAGATGGGGCGTATTAGAATTGTATGATTCTGCGCCGTTTTTAATCCGATCAACTACGAAAGAAGGTGTTATCCAGCACTCGGGGCAGATGCATTCGGCAATCTTGTTCACATCATCATGGTTGGCCGACCCCAGGTCGTAAATGTCCTGAACGCCTTTGGGTGTATCGCCACGCAATTCGTCGATGATGTATTCAGGCAGCCGGGCACGTCGGGCGGCAATTGTGAGCAGACGGCGGCAATCATGTTGCCGCCGCGCCTTGGCCCCGCCTGCCTTCACCCCATCGCCCACCCTAATCTTGCGGGCCATTAGTTGGTGTATATGTCCGGTTCGAGACTCAGCTGGGAACACATCGGAAGCGCCTTCAGCGCCTCAACCAAAACGTCTGCGACAGGGAATGTTCGAGTCAGGCCGTTCTTCATTTCGGTGTGAGTGATTTTCTTGCGGGCAAGGTCGATCTGATCCCACGCCAGTATGCGAGTGTTCAGCGCCCGAAAACCCGTGTACGACATAGCAAGCCATGCCGTGCGATCGATCAGGCTTTGCTTTTCCAAGATATGATCAAGCGCGGGCCATGTCTCTTTAGGGTCGAACAACACATGGCCCGCAGGCTTGCACCGCTCCATAACTTTTAGTTCAGTCGATACATCAAAACATCGTCAAAGGGTCGATGTCCGCCGAAACGCCGTTCGGATGATCCGCGCCAGGTGCAATGCGGTCGATGGTGTTTTGCCTTTGATGGCGTCTTCAAGCATTGGAAGTGTGATCTTTGCAATCTCCGACCAACGCCCATGCGTAATGGATCGCACTTTGCCATTGATCCGATTTGACATGATCCAGGTTTTGGCTTGCGCGCCGACGGCAAGTCTCACTCCTTGCAGCGCGTCACTATCATGGCGGTAATACTCAGTATCGCGTTTTGATGGTTTAACTGCCTGAATCTTCGGGCAGGAACGTAGGTTGGCATAATTGGGCATTTTGGGACTCTGCAACATTCGGTCTTGATGTAATGCGACCTAAGCGGTCAACGCCCAACCGACATTTCGCCCAAAACGTTAATTTCACCATATTTAACAGCTGGTTATCGAATCAATCCCGATTGATTCCAACCCGCAGCTGTCCTCTGTTAATCAATAGGTCGTAGGTTCGCCCCCTACCGTTGGAGCCAATTTTCTCTAATAAATCTATGATTTGGATGATTTTGGCGAATCACTCCAAAGGGTGATTGCCATCATTCTGCAACAGCTCTGCAATATTGCATTCTCGATGTTTATACGCGTTGCAGAGTCGCCGATTGTTGCCAAGATTACGTCAAAGCCCTGCCACATCAGCGAATTAGGCACCAAAGTGATGGTGCAGAAGCTGACAAATACACGTCCCTATGCCCAACCGCTCTCCTCTATCCCGGTGAACGAAGAATGCCACGCGCTGCCTTCTGACTTCGTAGTCGGCCTCACCTTCCTGCGGCCCCTCATCAAGTCGCGCGGCAACAGATTCGAGACGCCGCTTATTGAGGTATACATTGACCGCGTCGGCCGGTGCTTTCAATGGCACGACGATCCGGAGTTCCTGGTCCATGACTCGCAGCTCTCACGACCCGGAAGCACGCACCGGCAGATGGCAGTTGATGCGTTTTTACTCACCACCGCCACTTCAACCAAGGGGTTGTGGTAACGAACGCGAGGCGGCGCGATTTGCGGAGGATGCACGGCGGCACAAAATTGGCCAAAGACATCTACTTAACGACCAAGATATCGTGTCGCGAATGAGTGGTGATGGCAAAACGTGGACATCAAAAACCTCAACGCCCTTCTTGAGCAACGCTGACCGTTCTATCCGCTTTAACCGCAAAGCATTCCTGGACATGATCCGGGTTGCGGATGAGATAGACTTCTTGCCCAGTCCCATTTGCTTTCGTCCATGCGCATGGGCGTGATGTGCTGGCCGAACGCACACTCGGCTCTGACATCCCGACATTCGGAGGCGCAGATGGCTGAACTGCGCGACGGCTTCTTCTGTCACCGGGACGGCAAGTCACCAGAGCAGCAGATTCAACGGTTGCTCGCTGGTGAACACAACCCGCCATTTGATGACTTGTTCTTGACTACGAACAAACCCGCGTCCAATCGAACTCATCGACTCCCCACGCTGCCATCGATCCCAAATTTCCGACTTCTGCTTATCTGTGAAAGACAGTCGTCGGCGACAGGCCATAATTTACATTCCATCTTTTCAAAAGATTAAAGTGTTGTATCGACCAGTTGAAACCACCGGACTATGCGGACTTTGCTGCCGTTCGTCATATCTGACCTAACGCATGCTACCGGCCTATTCTGCTGAAAAACTCTTACTAATTTCGATGGCTGAGGCTGATTCAGTTTCCTTATAGGTTTGGGGGATTGATCGCGAAGATGGGACCACGGCAGACCGCGATTGCGGGGACCATGGGGCGCACATGATAAATTTATCCTCGCTGCAACCGCCCAGAACCTCAAAAACTCGCGAAACTGGCTCCAAACCAAAACCACCACAGGAAAGCGGTCTAACAATGCCACTTGGGCAGATTGTGCAACTGACGACAGCCCTGAAATCTTCGAGTTTTTAAACAGAATAGACCGGAAGTGCATTATGTTACTGCCAGCACCAACGTCAGCTTTCTCTTATTCAAGCGTGCAACAAGAACGACCACCGCAACAAGCTTACAGGCGAATGTAGACGCAAGGAAGGTACAGCTACTAGCTCGAAACCGAGCGAACACGGATCACAAGGGTTGAAGCGGCAGACTGAGAAGTCTAGAGTTCGATAGCGAAAATTCTTTTTAGGCAACGCAATTAAGGCAGGCATGGGAAAATTTAGATATCGTGGCGACGATGCTTTGGGAAATATCCTTTCCCTTGATTCACCAAATGACGATCTGGCAAAACTGTTTGTAGGTCACAAAGGGGCAATTGTTCACAAATGGCATCACTATTTTCCAATTTATACTAGGTTCTTTGACAAATTTCGCAATAGCCCGGTGCGCTTTCTCGAAATAGGAGTTTCTAAGGGCGGTTCGCTCGAATTATGGCGGAAATATCTCGGGCCCGATGCGGTAATTTTTGGAATTGATATTGACCCCGAGTGCGCAAAGCTTGACGGATTGGCAGGGCAAGTGCGGATTGGATCGCAGGATGACCCCGATTTTCTAAAAACGGTCATCGATGAAATGGGTGGAATCGACATCGTGCTCGACGATGGCAGCCATCATATGGATCATATTCCGATCACACTAGAAACATTGTTCCCGCGTCTTGCGGACAAGGGGATCTATATGATCGAAGATTTGCATACCGCATATTGGCGCGAGTGGGGTGGTGGCCCAACCAGAAAAGGGAATTTCTTTAACTATCTTCGCCGCATTGTCGATGTAATGCATCGTCATTATGTAGATGACAACGTTCAATTCGGGCTTGAAGCCGATTATGATTGCGTCAATGGCTTGCATATTTTTGATTCAATAGCGGTTCTCGAAAAAGCCCCACCTTTTACGCCGCGAAATTCTAAATCGGGTGCCTAGAACCAACCCACCAGCCTGATGGATACCCGATCATCCTTCCGCAATCTCGGCATTCTCGTCACTCAGTTTGCGCTCGTAACGATAGCAGCTTTCGCTGATGCTGAACGTCCGGCAAGCCAGCGCAATGCTGACGCCACGGCTGGCGACCGCCTTCACGGCCATCCATTGACCGTCAGGTGATTGCAAGCAATCATCGAGAGGTTCCTTACGCAGGGATGGCCTTAACGCTTTTTTCCAAGAGCTTCCTTCAACAGGTCGTTTTGCATACTCATTTCAGCATACATACGCTTCAGGCGGCGGTTTTCTTCAGCCATCGCTTTCAGTTCCGAGATCATAGATGCATCCATTCCGCCAGACTTCGCCCGCCATTTATAAAAACTGGCGTTGCTCATCCCATGTTCGCGGCACAGTTCCGAAACCGGCACACCGCTCTCAGCCTGTTTCAAGATACCCCTCTCAGCGATTGTTCCAATTGCCTGCCGGGCAATGCATGATCTGCGCATCGCTATATCGTTTACTCTTCATTCAAAATCTCCTCAGATATTATGCCGAGAAAATTCTACGTATGAACACCACTAATTTTAGGGGGATTACCCTTCCTATATCCACCCCAGATTTTAGTTCCACTAGGGCTGTTCGAGCCTTCAGGCGGGCTGTTTCCAGGTCAAGGAGATAGACATCGCCAATGTTCTTTCTTACAGCGCGACCCCCTTTGACTCTTGCCTCTACGAAGTAAGATATTTTGCCCTTTGCCGTTACCTTAATACCGAAACCTCGGAGCTTCTGGTCGCGTACATACTGAATCTTTTCTGTGGCAGTCAGGCTTGATATTAACCTCTGCGTAATGATTCCCATAATAGCTGTCCCCTGTCGGTCTACAATCAGGCGTGTGGTAGACGAATGGTAGACGTAAAGTATGACTTGGGACAATGATAGACAGCCAAGAGGTACAGCCTCAACCTGCTAAGTCATTGTTTTAGTGGTGCCCGAGGCGAGACTCGAACTCGCACAATGTTACCATCGGGGGATTTTGAATCCCCTGCGTCTACCATTCCGCCACTCGGGCCACTAATGGGTTTTGTGCTTCAAATGATACGCAAAACCACTGAGCCGTTTCCTAGCGCCCAGAGATCGGCGCGTCCATAGGAAAATCACCTATGGGCGCGCTAATTGCATTTCTTTTGCGACGGAACCACTCATCAAGCCTTACGGCATACCTTGAGAACAAGGCCGCAAGGCTTGAGGCGCGGCTTGCCAAAGCTATCGACCCGCAGAACCTGTGGTTCTTATAAATTGTCGGTTCCGAATGTGTCACAAGAGGCCAGATCGGCTCCCTTATACCCCGTCAAAAACCAACGCTGGCGCTGCTCGGAGGTGCCGTGGGTAAAGGTGTGCGGCATCGGGCGTTGGCCCGCATTGCGTTGCAATGTGTCATCGCCAATTTGCTTGGCCGCATGCATCGCTTCCTCAATGTCGCCGCGCTCTAGCGTGCCAAACTGCTCTTTGGCATGGCGCGCCCAAATGCCGGAATAACAATCGGCCTGCAGTTCAATGCGTACCGATATGCCATTGCTATCGGCCTTGCTCAGTTGGCGGCGGATTATATTTGCCTTACCCAAAATGCCCAATTCGTCCTGAACATGATGTGCCACTTCATGCGCCACCACATAGGCGGCAGCAAAATCACCTTTGGCCCCCAGTTGGCGGCTCATTGTGGCAAAGAATTCGGTGTCCAGATAGACTTTCTTGTCGCCTGGGCAATAGAACGGTCCCGTTGCGCCACTGGCCCCGCCACAGGCGGATTGGGTCGCACCCTTGAACAACACCAGCGTCACCGGCGTATAGCCCTTGCCAACTTGTTGGTTGAATATTCCGGTCCAGATTTCTTCGGTATCCGCCAAAACAACCGAAACAAACTCACCGGCCTGTTTGTCGGCCGCCGTCAATACCCCGCCACTGGATTGGGGCGCGCCACTGGCATTAGGGTTGTTCAACAGGCTGCTGACATCGACCCCCATAAGGGCCCCGATGACCACAATCACCAGCGCACCAACACCGCCGATCCCGGCTGTTTTACTCGCCGAAATCCGACGGCGATCTTCAATATTCCGGCTTCCCCGGCGACCTTGCCACTTCATTACACACTCCTGAACAGGTTTTGCCCAGAATACTGCATCCCTACACTCCCGCAATACCGGATATGCTTGACCTTGCCGCCCCCGCGTGTTGCATGGGCAAAAAATGGACGGTAAAACACAATGCTCAGGCGTCTTTACAATTGGACACTCTCACTGGCCCAAAGCGAAAATGCGCTGTGGGCGCTGGCGATTGTGGCATTTTTGGAAAGCTCGGTCTTTCCGATCCCGCCGGATATTATCATGATCCCGATGATCATTGCACGGCCCAACCGTGCCTTTTTGATTGCCGGAATCGCGTTGCTGGCGTCGGTTCTGGGCGGGCTGCTGGGCTATTACATCGGGGCTGGACTGTTTGATGTGGTTGGCCAGCCGTTGCTTGATTTTTACGGCAAGGCAGATGCTGCCGCCCAATTCAACGAGCGTTTTAAAGAATGGGGCGCATGGGCCGTGCTGATCGCGGGGGTCACACCGTTCCCGTTCAAGGTGATCACCATCATGTCTGGCTGGACCGGCCTGAATCTTGCGGTGTTCATCATGTCCTCGATCATTGCACGGGGCTTGCGGTTTTATATCATCGCTTTGCTGCTGTGGAAATTCGGCGCGCCAATTCGGGACTTTATCGAGCGGCGACTTGGCCTTATGTTCACGTTGTTTGTAATCCTGCTTTTCGGCGGCTTCTATTTGGTGAAATACATATGACACGCAATCAACTCATTCTGATCGGCGCTGCTGGCTCACTCGTGGCGTTGCTCGGGGCCTTTGGCTTTCAATATATCGGCGACATGGCGCCTTGCAAACTGTGTATATGGCAGCGCTGGCCGCATGCTGTCGCCGTTGCGGCGGGTATCTTGGCGCTGATGATGCGGGGCCGTTTGTGGCCACTGGTCGGGATGCTGGGTGCCGCCACCACATCAATCATCGGGTTTTACCATACAGGGGTCGAGCGCCATTGGTGGCAAGGTCCGACCTCCTGCACATCCTCCGGCACATCCGGTATGTCCAGTGCTGATCTGTTGGAACAAATCATGGCCGCCCCCTTGGTGCGCTGCGACGAAGTCCCCTGGGAGATGTTCACCCTGTCGATGGCCACATGGAATGCGCTTGGCTCATTGGTGTTGGCCGCAATCTGGCTGATGGCTCTAAAACGCAGCGCCTAAACGTTACTCTGCCTCAATCGCCGGTGTTTTCGCCCCGTCCCATGTGAACCGATAGGTCGCGTCTTTGCGCACGTTCCCCACCATCGCAGGGCGAAAACAGGCGATGCAATCGCCCGCAGCCGCGCGTACCGAGGGGTAGAGGATCCCTGCCCCTCCAGCCTCTAGTAACCGAGCGCCTAGTGTTTGCGAGGCTTTGTAGCTGTCGGGTGCCAGACAATCGGCGAAATCCACGTTCCGGCGAATATCATAGAATTCACCGCCGAAATCCGCCAGATAATCATCATAGGTCACAGTTTCTTGCCACCAGTCGACCTCGGCCAGTTCAACCGATTTGTGAAATGCCACTTCGGCCTGCGAGACTTTCAGCTCAAACCCCGCATACCACGCGCCGCGGTCCGGTCCGTTGAACCGCGCGCCCGTTGGTGCGGCGTGGCAAAAGGCGGCGTTCACCATGCGGTAACAAGGTACGCCTGATACCAACTCGTTAATGCCGATCCCCGACAGCAGGTTGTTTTCCGCCAACAACCGGTCATTGTCGGCGTGGTCCAGATCGAAAATCGCCGCCAGATGCATGTCATCATCGGCGATGCGGGCCAACACGGACTCGCCGCCCTCGCTGTATTTGGACGGCACCAGATGGTGCGTATCAAGTTGGCGGATTGTGCTGGTTGGTGGCAGGCTCATCGCCCACCACGCCGCGCGTCCAGCAGGCGGCGCACGGTTTGAAACGCTGGCAGACCGCCGCGCAGCAGGTAATCGAGCGCCGTTTGGCCGCCGAATATCCGGTTCTTGTTGGGCAGCGTGATCCATTTGTCGGCCAAGGCCTCGCTATATAGGATATTCAGCGCCTTAAAGATGCCCACCAGATAGGAAATCCGCCTGATCCGGTCCTCATGCAGCGTTTTTTCACCGCCCTTTTTCAAGGTATAGAAAGCCCCGTTTGACATCCCCCCCAATAGGGCGCGGGCCTGTGTATCGGGGATTTGCCATTTGTCCATGATATTGAAAAACGCCCGTACCGCGCCGTCGCTCAACCGCATCCGCTCGTTTTGATCGGTGAGATCAATCAGCGGCGCTGGGCTGTAGAGTGGTTGTGGGGCGACAAGCGATAAGGTCATTTGGATAACTCCTGTATTGAAGTTATATATACTCCAATATTGGAGAATGTCAAGAATGACGTCTTAAGTCCGAGTCGCCAACAGCAGGTTGGTTTCGCTGCGCATCACCCCATCAATGCGCCGGATGTTAAACAACACCTTATCCAAGGCTTCCAGCGTGTCGGTGCCAATTTCAGCGATCAAGTCCCATTTACCATTGGTCGAATGCACGGCCTGCACGGCTGCAATGCCAGTGAGCTGATGTCTGATTTTCTCAGCACCGCGCCCCTCAATCCCCAACATCATCAACCCACGCACCGGCGCATGTGCTATGTCGCTTTTCAATTGCACGGTAAATCCCAGTATTTCGCCACCTGTCTGCAGGCGTTCAATCCGCTTGCGTACCGTGGTGCGGGACAGGCCCAGATCGAGCGCCAAGCTGGACAAAGGCGCGCGAGAATCGCGTCGCAGGACCGCTATCAGTTTTTGGTCAGTTTCATCCATATCGGAACCATTAGGTTACATTTTGATCAGTTATGCTCCGATATATCCATAATGATGACTGTAGTACACCCCATTTCGCGTATCTATTCGAATTCAGAAACAAGCGAGCAGGTTTAATATGACAAAACGAAACACCCATTTGATCGGTGCGCCGGTCGATAGCGGCAAACTCAGACGCGGCTGTTTGATGGGGCCGGATGCCTTGCGTACGGCCGGTCTGGCCGAAGCTCTCACAGGGCTTGGCCATCAGGTCACTGACTTTGGCAATCTGGTTGCTGCCGAGACATCCATAAAGGACGATCCCGCCAGCAACACCTATCAGCTTGGCAAAACCGTGGGTTGGACCAAGGTCCTGATGGTGGCGGCCAAAGAGGCGATGCAAGACGGCTTTCCGATCTTTTTGGGCGGTGATCACGCACTCTCACTGGGATCGGTCGCGGGTGTTGCCGCCTATGCCGCCGAAGTGAAGCGTCCGCAGTTTGTGCTTTGGTTGGACGCGCATAGTGATTTCCACACGCCCGCCACCACCGACTCGGGCAACCTGCACGGCACGCCGCTTGGCTATGTCAGCGGTTTGGACGGTTTTGAGGCATTTCCGCCGCTTCCAGCAGTGGTGCCGATGGAAAATATCTGCATGATCGGCATCCGTTCGGTTGATCCGGCAGAACAGGCCGCACTGGTCAAAAACAACATCCGCGTGGTTGATATGCGCAGCATTGACGAAGCTGGCCTCAAGCGCCCTCTTGAGGCGTTTCTGGACGATGTTGCCCGCGTTAACGGCCTACTACATGTATCTCTAGACGTTGACTTTTTAGACCCTTCCATCGCCCCTGCCGTTGGCACAACCGTGCCTGGTGGCACCACCTTCCGCGAGGCCCATTTGGTGATGGAAATGCTGCATGACAGCGGCCTTGTCTCCTCGCTCGATCTGGTCGAGCTGAACCCGTTTCTGGATGATCGGGGGCGCACAGCGTCCTTGATGGTCGATCTGACAGCGTCCTTGATGGGCCGCCGCGTCTTTGACCGCCCCACACGCAGCTTTTGATAAAGGATTTAGTCCATGAAACACGCCCAACCCTCTGATCTGGCCTATGTGCCATTTGTGTCAGTTGATAACATGATGAAACTGGTGCACCACATTGGAATAGAACAGGTTTTATCTGGTCTTGCCACATACATCGAAGCCGACTTTCGCCGCTGGGAGCTGTTTGACAAGGTTGCGCGGGTGGCGTCGCATTCAACTGAGGGCGTGATAGAACTGATGCCCACCTCGGATGGCGAAGTTTACGGGTTCAAATACGTCAACGGCCACCCTGCCAACATGAAAAAGGGGCTGCAAACTGTCACCGCGTTTGGATTGCTGGCTGATGTGGCCAGTGGCTATCCGGTGTTGCTGTCGGAAATGACCATCCTGACCGCCCTGCGCACTGCCGCGACATCGGCGATGGTGGCCAAACATCTGGCACCTGAGGGCGCGACCACTTTGGCGATGATCGGCAACGGCGCGCAAAGCGAATTTCAGGCGCTGGCGATGAAAACCATCTGTGGCATCACCGATGTGCGCCTTTATGACGTTGATCCCGCCGCCACGGCCAAATGCCTAACCAATCTTAAGGGGTATGGCATAACCCTGACAGCCTGCAAAACCCCCGAAGAGGCCATTCAGGGCGCGCAAATCATCACCACCTGCACCGCTGACAAGCAATACGCCACCATTCTGACCGACAACATGGTCGGAGCTGGCGTGCACATCAACGCCATCGGCGGCGACTGCCCCGGCAAGACCGAGCTGCACCGCGACATCCTGCTGCGCAGTGACATCTTTGTGGAATACCCGCCGCAGACCCGCGTTGAGGGCGAAATCCAGCAACTGGACGCCGATCATCCCGTCACCGAGATGTGGCAAGTCATCAATGGGCAGGCTTCGGGACGCACCACATCTACGCAAATCACCCTGTTTGACGGGGTCGGTTTTGCCACCGAAGACTTCAGCGCGTTGCGCTATGTCTACGATCAGTTGGAAGATGGCAATTTCTATCAGGATCTGGACATGGTCGCCGACCCTGATGACCCACGTGATCTGTTTGGGATGGTGCAGCGCGCTAAGGGTGAATAGGCGCCCTTTACCCCCACACCAGCGGCAAAGGCAGATCACCCGCCCCATAGTCGACCCTCAAGGCGCGACGCGAGGTTCTCAGCGACGATGGGCGGGAGCGGTGCAACAAGAGCATTTTCAAAACCAATACGTCGCCCCGTGACGCCTCACATATTTCTGTCTTGTAACCACTTATGGAACGCGCAATTTCTTCTGCTGATTGCACCCCCGCCTTGTGGCTTCCTAGGGCAATCTCCATTGCACCGTTTTCTTCACCTTGATCATCCAAATGAATGCGAACAAACAGCATTTCGCTCAGGATGCTTACAGGCGGTTCGCAATGCCAAACACCCGCTTTCTTGGACCAGTTCTTGCAACTGGCAATGTCATGCCTTTGGCGAACGGCAATCACCCGATCCTGATGCCATGGTACACCCCAGTTTCCTTCAGCCGTTTTATTGAAGGCAACGATACGCACAGGACATGCACCAGCCAAGATCCTGCCCATGGCCTGATCAAGGGTATAAAAGCCCTTTAGCGCCTCCCCAACAGGCCCTGTCACACCCAGCCGAGACCCCGCTTGGTCATCGTTTTCACAGACATCCTCCAACGCAGTAATGTCTTGTTGCGACAACAGCCCCCGAAACCAAACGCGTCCATCTGCTTCAAACTTGTTAATCATTATCGGAAACCCCTTTGCTGGAAGTATTTTATTATGCTCTTGGGTAGCATTTACGCACCACAACCATTGCACACAACACTCCCCATCCTGTATAGTTATGCTAACCAAATATAACGCATTGCGAACGGGCGGTAATCGACTTGAACGACACTCCAGACACACCTGATAACGAAGAAGAAAATCCTATTCCACGCCATGAGTATGATGGCCCTTCGATCTCGATCACCTCCGAGATGAAAACATCCTATCTTGACTATGCCATGAGCGTGATCGTTTCGCGGGCCATTCCGGACCTGCGGGACGGTCTAAAGCCCGTGCATCGGCGCATTCTTTATGCCATGTTCGAGGGCGGCAATACCCACGATAAATCTTACCGCAAATCGGCCCGTGCGGTGGGTGATGTGATGGGCAAATACCACCCCCACGGGGATAGTGCGATCTATGACGCACTGGTGCGGATGGCGCAGGATTTCTCGATGTCGCTGCCGCTGCTGGATGGCCAAGGCAACTTTGGCTCGATGGACGGCGATAACGCCGCTGCGATGCGCTATACAGAGGTCAGGCTGGACAAGCCATCGGCCTTTCTGACCGCCGATCTGGACAAGGACACTGTCGACTTTCAGGACAATTATGATGGTAAGGACAAAGAACCATCTGTGCTGCCCGCCCGTTACCCCAATATGCTGGTCAACGGCGCTGGCGGTATTGCGGTTGGCATGGCCACCAACATCCCGCCACATAATCTGGGCGAAGTGATCAAGGCCACGCTGGCGCTGATCGAAACCCCCGATCTGACCACCGAAGAGCTGATCGAATATGTGCCCGGCCCGGATTTTCCCACCGGCGGCATCATGCTGGGCCGGACTGGCGCGCGTAAAGCATACCTTGAGGGGCGCGGCAGCGTTATTGTCCGTTCTAAAACGCGGGTCGAGGAAATCCGCAAGGACCGTTATGCCATTGTCATCGACGAGATCCCCTATCAGGTCAACAAGGCTTCGATGATCGAAAAGATCGCCGAGCAGGTGCGTGAAGGCAAGATCGAGGGCGTCGCCCATGTGCAGGACGAATCTGACCGCAACGGCGTGCGCGTGGTGATTGAACTAAAGCGCGACGCCACCCCCGAAGTGGTGCTGAACCAATGTTTCCGCTTCACCCCGATGCAAACCTATTTTGGTTGTAACATGCTGGCCCTGAACGGGGGGCGCCCCGAAACCCTGACCCTGCGCCGGTTCCTGACCTCGTTCATCGCGTTTCGCGAAGAAGTCGTGGCGCGTCGCACGGCGTTTGAGCTGCGCAAAGCGCGCGAGCGCAGCCATATCTTGTGTGGTTTGGCGGTGGCCGTCACCAATGTCGACGAAATCGTCGCCACCATCCGCGCCTCGGCTGATCCTGCCGAGGCCCGCGCCAAATTAATGGAGCGCCGCTGGCCTGCCGGCGACATCCTCGAATATATTGCGCTGATTGATGACCCGACCCACAGGGCCAATGACGACGGCACCTATAACCTGTCCGAAACCCAAGCCCGCGCCATTCTGGAGCTGCGCTTGCAACGTCTGACCGCGATGGGCGTCAAGGAAGTCACGGACGAGTTGCAAACACTGGCCGCCGCGATCCGCGAATATCTGGACATCCTGCGCTCGCGCACCCGCATCATGGAGATCATCAGCAACGAGCTGAATGAGGTTTCCGAAAAATTCGCGGTGCCACGTCGCACCGAGATCGTCGACTGGTCCGGCGACATGGACGACGAAGACCTGATTGAAAAAGAAGACATGGTGGTGACCGTCACCTCGGGCGGCTACATCAAACGTACGCCGCTCGCTGATTTTCGCGCCCAAAAACGCGGCGGCAAAGGAACCGCCGGGATGCAGACCAAAGAAGAGGATGTGATCACCAATCTGTTTGTAGCCAACACCCATACGCAACTGTTGTTCTTCAGCACCGATGGCATGGTTTACAAGCTGAAAACATGGCGCCTACCCCAAGGTGGTCGCACCGCCAAAGGCAAAGCGATTGTCAACATCCTGCCAATCCCCACAGGGGTTTCTGTGGCCGCAATCATGCCGGTTGATGCCGACGAGGATGACTGGGGGACCTTGCAGATATTCTTTGCCACCGATGCAGGTGATGTGCGCCGCAACGCGTTGTCGGATTTCACCAACGTGCGCTCCAATGGCAAAATCGCCATGAAGCTGCCTGACGGTGTTAAAATGGTCAATGCCCGCATTTGTAACGAGGACGACGATGTGATGCTGTTCACCGCTGGAGGGCGTGCGATCCGCTTCCCAACCACAGCTGTTCGGGTCTTTAAGGGCCGCGACAGTACTGGTGTGCGCGGTATTAAATTGGGGGATGGTGAAAAGGTCGTCTCGATGTCGATCATCCGCCATTTCGAGGCCACCTCGGACGAGCGCATTGCTTATCTGAAAATGCGCCGCGCTCAGGCCGGTGCCGATGAGACCGAGGTCGATACTGATGAGGAAGAAGGCGAAGGCGCAATCACTCAGGAACGTTTCAACGAGATGCAAGCGATTGAAAACCTGATCCTGACCATCACGGCGGGCGGGGCGGGCAAACTGTCGTCCAGCCATGACTATCCGGTGCGCGGACGCGGCGGCATGGGTGTAACCGCCATGGACAAGGCAATGCGTGGTGGTGAATTGGTTGCCTCGTTCGCTGTGGAAATGGAAGACCAGATCATGCTGGCCACCTCCAAAGGCCAATCCATCCGCTGCCCTGTGAACGGTATTTCGTTCCGGTCACGCTCTGCGGGTGGTGTCAAAGTGTTTGACACAGCCAAAGGCGAAAAAGTGGTCTCGGTGGCTTGGATCGCCGAAACTGATGATGACGAAGACGAAAACAGCGAAGAATAACGCCTTTTCTTCTTGCTATAAATACCGCGGGGGGTGCGGGGGGCTGGCCCCCCGCGTCTCACCCATGATCAAGAGCACAAAAATATGAGCAACACACTCCACATCATTGGCGGCGGCATGGCTGGTGCCGAAGCCGCATGGCAGGCCGCGAACATGGGTGTTACCGTGGTGATCCATGAAATGCGGCCAAAGGTCGAAACCTTTGCACATCGCACCGGCAATCTGGCCGAAATGGTGTGCTCCAATTCGTTTCGTTCGGATGACGACGAGGCCAACGCGGTGGGCCTTTTGCATTGGGAAATGCGTCAGTGCGACAGTGTCATCATGAAAGCCGCCGATCAACACGCCCTGCCCGCGGGATCGGCGCTGGCCGTGGATCGCGACCCGTTTTCCGAAACCGTCACCAAGCTGTTGCTGGCACATCCGTTGATCAGCGTTGAGGCGGGTGAAATCAGTGAATTGCCCAGTGAAGACAACTGGATCATCGCGACGGGCCCCCTGACATCAACCGCTTTGGGCCAATCAATCGCGGCCCATACCGGTGCTGATGCACTGGCGTTTTTCGATGCCATCGCCCCTATCGTTTACGCCGACAGCATCAACATGGATGTGGCGTGGATGCAGTCACGCTACGACAAAGGCGAAACCGAGGCCGAGCAAAAGGCCTATCTGAACTGCCCAATGGACAAGGTCCAGTATGAGGCGTTTATCGACGCACTGCTGGACGCCGACAAGACCGAGTTCCATGAGGGTGAAACCGCTGGCTACTTCGACGGCTGCTTGCCCATCGAAGTAATGGCCGAGCGCGGCCGCGAAACCTTGCGTTTTGGTCCGATGAAACCGGTTGGTCTGACCAACGTGCATCGCCCCGACGACAAGCCCTATGCGGTGGTGCAACTGCGCTATGACAACGCGCTTGGCACACTGTTCAATATCGTCGGTTTTCAGACCAAGATGAAATATGGTGCCCAGACCGAAGTGTTCAAAATGATCCCTGGCCTTGAGGACGCCAATTTCGCGCGTCTTGGCGGCATCCACCGCAACACATTTTTGAACTCGCCCACCCTGTTGGATGATCAATTGCGCCTGAAATCGCGCCCCAACGTCCGCTTTGCCGGACAAATCACCGGTGTTGAGGGTTATGTTGAATCCGCGGCCATGGGGCTATTGGCCGGACGGATGGCGGCGGCAGAGATGCTGGGTCGGCCTATTGAGACGCCCCCCATCGACACTGCCACAGGTGCGCTGGTGAACCACATCACGGGCGGGGCGGCGGCCAAGACATTTCAACCGATGAACGTCAACTTTGGTCTGTTTCAACCGATTGACGCCAAACACGGCCGCAAAAACCGCAAAACCCGTTACAAAGCCTATACTGATCGAGCCAAAGCCGCGTGGCAGGAATGGCTGGACGTATAGGGACGTGATCCGCTAGGTTTTGCCTATGGATAAAGAAAAATTCCTCGACAAAGCCTATGGTCTGGACAGCGCGCACCAAACCCGCGCGCATTATGACGATTGGTCCGCCAGTTATGACGACGAGATTGGGCGCAATGGCTATGCCACCCCTGCCCGTATTGCGGCGGCTTTGGCACATGTATGCGACGATTTGGCTGCCCCTGTGTTGGATTTTGGTTGTGGCACTGGTCTTTCGGGTGTGGCCCTTTCACAGCGCGGGTTTTTGACCATTGATGGCATTGATCTATCACAAGACATGATAACGCAGGCAGGTGATAAGGCCTGTTATCGTGACCTGCACCTGATCGAACCGGATGCACCGCTTAACCTTGAAGCGAGTGGGCACAAAAGCATCGTCGCCTGTGGTGCAATCGGGGCAGGTGCGGCACCATTGTCGGTGTTTGATTCGTTGATGCAAGGGCTGCCACGGGGTGGATTTTTCGCGCTTTCATTCAATGATCACTCGCTCGAGGACCCAATTTATGAGGCCAAACTGGACAGCTATGTTCAGACCAAAACGGCCAGACTATTGCACCGCGAACACGGTGACCATTTGCCCGGCATCAACCTTGGTTGCGTCGTATATGTGATTGAAAAGACGTGACATTCATAACACGCTTTGCCCCGTCCCCGACTGGGCCACTGCATCTGGGCCATGCTTACTCGGCGCTTTTGGCCCATGATATGGCCAAACAGGCAGGTGGTGAATTCCATCTCCGGATCGAGGACATTGACCAGAGCCGCGCCCGCCCCAAATGGGAAGAACAAATATACGATGATCTGGCTTGGTTGGGGCTGAAATGGTCCAGCCCCGTGATGCGCCAATCGGAGCGCATGTCGACCTATGAACATGCGCTTGCACAGCTTGACGCCCAAGGGCTGCTCTATCGTTGTACCTGTAATCGTCGTGACATCGAGGCCGCGATCAGTGCCCCGCAAGAAGGCGTTGCACCTGCCTATGGGCCGGATGGGTTAATCTACCCCGGTACCTGTAGAAATGCCGCGCACAGCGATGGGAACGCGGCGCTGCGGCTGGATATGACCAAAGCCTGCCAATTGATCGCGCCACAGATGCCCCTGTCATTCATCGAGACAAGACCAACGCTCGCCGGCCTCCAAAAAATCACAGCAACAGAATTGATCCAGAATGTCGGCGACATTGTGTTGGCCCGCCGCGACATGGGGACGTCTTATCACCTGTCCGTGGTGTTGGATGACGCGGCCCAGGACATCACGGATGTAATCCGTGGGCAGGATTTGTTTGACGCCACCAAAATCCATGTATTGTTGCAGCACCTACTGGGCCTACCCATCCCCACCTATCACCACCACCGTCTGATCCGCGACGAGGCTGGTAAACGGCTCGCCAAACGCGACGATGCCCGCGCCATTGCGAAATACCGCGACGACGGCGCAACACCTAACGACATTCGCGCGTTGGTTGGATTATAGCGAGACGCTCCCGCACTTTAGGAAACGGCGAGCAGCGCGCCCTACTTCAACGCCCGCCACGGTTTAGGCATGATCACCCAGTGGTTGTTCACATAGACCAGCCCGTCAAATGCCAAACCTATGGTTTTGCCGCTTGTCACAAACTTGAACCGCACAATCGGCACATCTGTTTTGAAGTATTGCAACACGTCTTTGTATCCGCCTGGAAACTCTCGCAACACCGCATCCCCGCGCTGCAACCCGGCCGTGGTGGCATAGCGCAGGTACAAATCATTGTGATCCGGCTTTGGGCCAAATTTGATCCCCGGCTTCAATTGCGCGGCGTAACTCTCGACCAAAAGACTGGCCAGCGGGTCTTTATAAACCATATGTATTTCGGCTTCAGTCGGTAAAAGAGCAGCCGTCAAGGCAACCAGGTCGGCGTTCGGTTCAAAAAACCGCATCAACAAAGCACGGGCTTGCGCCTCAGAGCCAGCTTTGTCAGCGGGTGCCTTGGTGCTGCCACCGATCAACTCCAGCAGGCTTATCGGCTTTCTGTCAGCACATGCTTTGTTGATATTGCGCAGGATCGTTGCTATATTTTCGGTATCCACGGGGCGCGGATCTGATTGTTTTGAGGCCAGAAACCCAAACGTCCATGCCCCCACCAATGCCAAGGTGGTCTGATCCGCCCGATCCAGAACCACATCGCAAGGTTGGCGTGGATCGAACCCCTCAGCTTGTAGCGGAGCGGCATCGGCGGTCGCTAACAGGCCCGCGACTAACAGTGTTGCAATTAAGGTTTTCATCAAAAAATCCCCCACCAAAAGGCCAAATATGGGTCAAAATAGACCGACCGTACGAATTATTACTCGATTGGTTGCATCAATTCAACTTCTTCGCCGTCTTGAACGGCTGTGTAAAAACAACTGCGCCGCATCGTGTGGCAAGCAGGTCCTGTTTGACGCACGATCACCAAAAGGCAATCGCGGTCACAATCCACCCGCAGTTCAACCAACTCCTGCACATGGCCCGAGGTTTCGCCCTTAATCCAAAACGATTGCCTCGAACGTGACCAATAGGTGACGCGCCCCGTCTCAAGCGTTTGAGCCACGGCCTCGGCGTTCATCCATGCCATCATCAGCACTTCGCCCGTGCCCTCAGCCTGAGCAATTGCGGGGATCAGGCCCTTGTCATCAAATTTTAGTGTTGTGGGGTCAAAAACCATGTGAAAACCTTTTGCAAATTGCGCCAATGTGCCTATCTAGGATACCGACGGCCAAAAGGGAAAGCCCCAAAAGGAAAAGAGATGAGCGACGATCAAGATCTGATCAAATTATATTCCGGCCAGATATTGGCATTGGCGGCGGATATCCCCCTAACGGACCGTTTGGATGCCCCACAGGCCAGCGTCAAAGAGCGCGCGCCTTTGTGTGGCTCTACCGTAACCGTCGATGTGACAATGGATCAGGGCCGCATTTCCGGCTTTGGCCAAGATGTGAAGGCCTGCGCCTTGGGTCAGGCGGCGGCGTCGGTTGTGGCCAGCAACATCATCGGGCGCACCCCAGCCGAGGTTTGCAATGCACGCGATCAATTGTCGGCAATGTTGCGAAGCAACGGCCCTGTACCGGACGCGCCCTTTGACGGGCTAAAGGTACTGGAAGCAGCGCGCGGCTATAAAAACCGCCACGCCTCGATCATGTTGTCGCTTGAGGCGTTGGTCAAGGCGATCGGCATGGTTCGCGAAACGGAATGTGCTTAATCAAGATGTAAGAAATCATTGGTAGCGTTTGGAATGTTTATCAGGAGACCTTGATGATTCCATCCGCCGATTTCACAGAGTCCAGCCCCGCTAATGATCAGCTGGACAAGCTAACGCATATCGCGTCGGGCTTGGGCGGTGAACTTGTTGATCTTGCCGCGACACTGGACCAAATTGATACCTGCACCAAAAATCAGCTACAGACGTTGGATCAGGTCCGCCTGAATGCCAAGCAGATGCTGGAAGGCAACGTTAGCGTCCGGGACGCGATCGCAACCGTCAATGAAACGACGGTCGAAACGCTGGATGCGGTCTTGGGGTCAGTCGAGAACATCCAGAATGCAGGCAACCGGACCCAAAAACTGGCAAGCTGGGTGCGTTCACTGGATGAACGGATCACGGTGATTGAGGGAAGCATTCAATCCGCCCAGTCCAACAATAATGATATTGCCTCGATTGCGTCGCAGGTCAATATTCTGGCAATCAACGCCAAAATCGAAGCCGCGCGCGCCGGTGAAGCCGGGCGTGGATTTGCGGTTGTTGCCGAGGCGATTAACGAATTGTCACGCAAGACAGCCAATGCGGCCGAAGGGATCAATGACTCGATCCTGACGCTGGGGGAATGGGTTGAATCATTGCGCGACGAGGCAAGCGTTGCAGCCAATGACGCCAAAGGGGTGCTCTCCGAAGCGGGTGAGACCGACAATTCACTTTCGGGCATAGCGCAACACGTGCGCCTGATCACTTCAGAAGCCAGCCAGATCAAGGTCAACGCAGATGACGTTAATACTTCAATTGCTGATTTTGGTCAAAGTTTTGAACACATGGGCCAATCCCTGGAACAAACGGCAAGTGGTATTCATCACGTGCGCGAACGTGCAAACACATTGGTTTCGCAATCAGAATGCTTGATTCAAAGCAGTGTCTCGCTGGGCGGGGTGACCCGGGATGCACGCTTTATAACCGAAGTCCAAACCCGCGCCGCCCAAATCGCAGCACTCTTTGAAGCGGCTATTTTAAACGGGGACATTCGCAGAGCTGAGCTATTCTCCTCTAGATACACCCCGATTGCAGGCAGTGATCCACAACAGGTCATAACCAGCTTTACCGCCTTCACCGACAAGGTACTGCCCGAGATTCAAGAACCAGCGCTTGAGTTCGATCCACGCGTGGCGTTCTGTGCGGCGATTGACACCAACGGTTATATCCCAACCCATAACAACAGCGTCTCGCAACCCTTGAGTGATGATGCGGTCTGGAATATGGCCAACTGTCGTAACCGGCGGATATTTGATGACACTGTGGGCCTAAAGGCCGGCAACAACGCCGAGCCATTTTTGCTGCAAACCTATCGCCGCGATATGGGGGCTGGTACTGTCACAGTTATGAAAGATGTCTCTGCCCCGATTTTTGTGAATGGAAAACTCTGGGGCGGTTTGCGACTGGGATATGTCTCGGAATAAAAAAACCGCCGCACTTCTGCTGTCAGAAGGCGGCGGCAAGTGGCCATGTCTAATGTGGTCCGGACACCTAACATCAAGAAAGAGGCAAATCTTCTCGGCGTGTAACAGGCAGTGTCATGTCGCGTGCATCTGTTGGGGACAAATTGCAACGCAGTATCCGGCATATCGACGGCAGGCAATTCAGGTGATGTCTGGTTTTATCCCAACCCGGGCAAATATAATCCAACGGTCAGCATCACCATAAGGGCGGCCGCCCCCATTGCGTCCTGAAGGATCGTTGCGCCGGAGCGTGAATAGACGGTTTTAATATCGTTGAGCATTTCTGAGCTCCTTCGTTTTTGTTCGTTGTGCTTGTTCTATTTGTTGCCCCTTTGTTCTCATATCGTTAACAGTATGTAAAGAACTTTTTAGGAACATTTGTGAACAAATGGTGCCTAAATTGGTTAACCCACTGAAATCAAACGAATTGCTTTATCCTGTTCCATTAACCACAACAGGGTGCGGGCCGCCTTGCCCCGCGGACTCGTCAGGTCTGCGTCCTCGGCCAGCAATTTACGCGCGTCGCTTTGGGCGATGGCCATCAATCCAGCCTGACTTTCGATATCTGCAATTCGAAAACGCGGCAGGCCGGATTGCGCTGTCCCGATCAAATCCCCTGCCCCGCGCATCGCCAAATCTTCTTCGGCAATCACAAATCCATCTTCGGTTTCGCGCATGATCTCTAACCGCCTTGATGCGGTTTCAGACATGGGTGATTGGTACATCAACAAACATGTCGATTGCTCTGATCCGCGTCCAACCCGCCCGCGCAATTGGTGCAACTGTGCCAACCCGAAACTTTCGGCCCGCTCAATCACCATGATCGTGGCGTTGGGCACATCAACACCGACCTCGATGACGGTGGTGGCGACCAGTACTTTGGTCTCGCCCGCATTGAACCGCTTCATGGCCGCGTCTTTTTCCGCCGGTGGCATTTGCCCATGCACCAACCCAACAACGCCCTCACCCAAGGCGGCCCGCAAGGTTTTAAAGCGCTCTTGCGCAGCGATCATGTCGACAACTTCGCTTTCTTCCACCAGAGGGCAGACCCAATAGGCTTGGCGACCCTCGGAAATCGCTTTGCGCATATGGTCGACCACCTCGGCAATGCGCTGGGTCGACACCATCGCCGTGCGGATAGGTTTGCGCCCCGGTGGTTTTTCGTCCAGCACCGAGATGTCCATATCGCCATATTGCGCCAGCGATAACGAGCGCGGGATCGGCGTCGCGGTCATCACCAAAACGTCTGCCCGCAACCCTTTGGCCGACAGCTCCAACCGTTGACGCACCCCGAAACGGTGTTGTTCATCCACAATCGCAAGGCGTAAATCCTGAAACTCGACGTCCTTTTGGAAAACTGCGTGGGTGCCAACCAAAATCTGGATGTCACCAGATTTGAGCGCCTTCAGCTTGGCGGCGCGCTCGCCCCCTTTGTCACGACCCGTCAACAGCTCGAGCACCACGCCCGCCGCTTCGGCCAGAGGTTGCAGTCCAGCCAGATGTTGACGTGCCAAAATTTCGGTCGGGGCCATCATCACCCCCTGCCCGCCAGACTCGACCGCAACCAACAGCGACATCAAGGCGACCAGCGTTTTGCCCGACCCCACATCGCCCTGCAACAAGCGGTTCATCCGTAACGGCTTGGCCATATCGGCCGCAATTTCAGAAATCGCACGTTCCTGTGCACCGGTCGCCTGATAGGGCAAGGCCGTCAAAACCTTGCTTTGCATTTTTCCAGTGGCAATGCTGGCATGGCCTTTGCCCCTGCGCTCAACCGCGCGCGCCAAAGCCAAAGTCAATTGATGGGCGAAAAATTCGTCGTAGGCCAGACGTTCGCGCGTCGCAGTTGCCGGCGCTAAATCTGTATTATTTTTGGGCGCATGCGCCGCTGATATGGCCTGATCCCAATCCGGCCATTTCGCCTTTGATTTTTGGGCCGGATCGATCCATTCATCCAAAGGTACAATCCGTTCAATCGCCGCATCAATCGCCTTGGTCATCAGGCGCAACGACACCCCCGAGGTCAGCGGATAAACTGGCTCATACTCCGGAATCTCATCCGCGTCCTCGATGCGCAATACATGGTCCGGATGTACCATTTGCGCGATAGAATCAAAAATCTCGACGCGTCCCGAAACGATACGTTGCTGGCCGGTTGGCAGAATTTTCTGGATGTAATCGGCATGGGCATGGAAAAACACCAGTTGAAACGTGGTTTTGGCATCCGTCACTTCGACCCTATATGGCCGCCCGCGACTTGGTGGCGGAATATGCCGTCCGACCGTTACCGCCACGGTCACCACCGCAGGGGCCGTGACATCACGAATGCTTTCGCGACGCTGGCGGTCAATGCCGCTGTGCGGCAAAGTGAAAATCAGATCGCGCGGCTTCTCAATACCCATCTGCGCGAAATGGGTTGCGGTTTTTGGTCCGACACCTTGCAGGGTCTCCAAATCCGAAAACAGCGGGAACAGGATTTCGGGGCGCCCGCTCATACATCACCAATCAGCGCCAACCAGCTGTCCTCGTCAATCAATTCAACACCCAGATTTTCAGCTTTTTTTGCTTTCGATCCCGCCCCCGGACCCGCCACAACCAAGTCAGTTTTGGCCGATACCGAGCCTGACACCTTGGCCCCCAATGCCTCGGCGCGCACCTTGGCCTCGGCGCGTGTCATTTTTTCGAGTGAGCCAGTAAACACCACGGTTTTCCCCGCAACTGGGCTGTCGACGGGCGCATGTTTGACCGCATCTTGCGGTTCCAATTGTACCGCCAACCGATCAATCGACGCGCGTTCCGTTTCTTGGCCAAATGCCATCACAAGGGATGCTGCCATTACTGATCCAATGCCGTCGATGGCAATTAGATCCTCCCATTCAGGGCCTTCATTTTTTGTGATCACGCTGATTGTCGCCTCGAAATTTGACCAAGATCCATAGTGGTCGGCCAGCAGGGTTGAGGCGCTGTCCCCAACGTGGCGGATGCCAAGCGAAAAGATCAGGCGCGTCAGCGGTATCTGGCGTTTTTCGTCAATCGCTTGGAACAGGTTGGTGGCCGATTTTTCACCCCAACCATCGCGGTTCTTCAATTTGGCCAGATTGGAGGCATCACGGCTTTGCAGGGTGAAAATATCAGCGGGCTCACGGATCGGCAGGATGTCGTCGTGATAGAACATTTCAACCTGTTTGGCCCCGAGCCCCTCAATATCAAAGGCCCCGCGGGACACGAAATGTTTTAGTTTTTCAACCGCTTGGGCGGGGCAAATAAGGCCGCCCGTGCAACGGCGAACGGCGTCGCCTTCTTCGCGAATAGCGGCGGAACCACATTCCGGGCATTGGGTTGGAAAGCCGTAAGGTTGTGCATCTTCGGGTCGTTTTGCGAGATCAACGTCGGCGATTTTCGGGATCACATCGCCAGCGCGGTAGACCTGAACCCAATCGCCAATGCGGATGTCTTTGCCGTCACGAATGATGTTGCCTTTGGAATCCAACCCCTTGATGTAATCCTCATTGTGAAGCGTGGCGTTCGAGACGACGACGCCGCCAACCGTAACAGGCGCAAGGCGGGCCACGGGGGACAAAGCACCGGTTCGGCCAACTTGAATGTCGATGCCTTCAAGGCGAGTCCAGGCCAATTCGGCCGGAAACTTATGGGCGATCGCCCAGCGAGGTGTGGTGGAGCGATAACCAAGTCGCTGTTGCAGGGCAAGATCATCGACCTTGTAAACCACGCCGTCAATATCGTAGCCAAGAGTGGCGCGGTTGTGTTCGATTTCGGCGTAATGGGCGATCATTTCGTCGGGGCTGTCGCATAGTTTTGTCAGCGGGTTGGTTGCAAAGCCAAATTGGTTGAGTTTTGAGATCGCGCCGGATTGCGTGTCGGCGAGCGGTTCAGAAACAACGCCCCATGCGTAGGCAAAAAACCTGAGCGGGCGCGATTTGGTAATGCTGGCATCCAATTGGCGCAAAGATCCGGCAGCGGCATTGCGCGGATTGGCAAAAGGTTTATCGTCTTTAGCGATTTGGCGGGCGTTAAGATCGGCAAAATCCTTATGCGCCATGTAAACTTCGCCGCGCACCTCAAGGATGTCAGGCGCGTTTTCGATTTGTTGCGGAATGTCCGGTATGGTCAGAGCGTTTTGGGTGACGTTTTCGCCGACTTCGCCATCCCCGCGCGTAGCCGCTTGAACCAGACGCCCTGCCTCATACCGCAAACTCAGGGATACCCCGTCGATTTTCGGCTCGGCAGTAAAGGACAGTGTGGCACCCTCGCTCATGCCGAGGAACTTGCGAATGCGGGCATCAAATTCTTCAACATCAGAATCGGAAAACGCATTGCCCAATGACAACATCCGTACTGCGTGCCTGACTTTTGAAAACCCTTCGGATGGGGCTGCACCAACAACATCACTGGGACTGTCAGGGCGTTTGAGATCAGGAAACCGTGCCTCGATCTCGGCATTACGCCGTTTGAGTGCATCATATTGGGCATCGGAAATTTCTGGGGCATCATCAGTGTGATAGGCTGTATTTGCACGACCCAGCTCAGTGGCCAATCGAGCCAACTCGCTTTCGGCCTCAGATTTGTTCAGTTGGTCAACGGGTATCGTGTCCATCTCGCCCTCTTCGCAGTGCACTTGTCCTTGATAGGCGGCGATTGCGAAGAGGTCCAGAGAATGGTGGGATCAGGCACCAATCGCCAGTGGTTCATCCATTTCACTCGCTACAGGATCGCGCAACACATACCCACGGCCCCATACGGTTTCGATATAGTTTGCACCATCTGTTGCCTCGCACAGTTTTTTGCGCAACTTGCAGATAAACACATCGATGATTTTCAATTCGGGTTCGTCCATACCGCCATAAAGATGGTTCAGGAACATTTCCTTGGTCAAAGTCGTGCCTTTACGCAGTGAAAGCAGTTCCAGCATCTGGTACTCTTTGCCCGTTAGATGGATCGGCTTGCCTGCCGTTTCAACCGTTTTCGCATCCAGATTGACCGCGATTTTACCGGTGGTGATAATCGACTGTGAATGCCCTTTGGAGCGCCGGATAATCGCATGAATGCGTGCCACCAGTTCTTCGCGGTGGAACGGTTTCGTCAGATAATCATCCGCCCCGAATCCAAAGGCCTTGATCTTGTTTTCCGTATCGTCCGATCCGGTCAAAATCAGAATGGGCGTATCAATCCGTGCCAGTCGCAATTGACGTAGCACTTCGTTACCATTCATATCTGGCAAGCCCAGATCCAGAAGGATCAAATCGTAATCATATAATTTAGCCAGATCGATGCCCTCTTCACCCAAGTCGGTGCAGTAAACATTCAGGTTGGCATGAGTAAGCATCATTTCGATGCTTTTTGATGTGGTAGGATCGTCTTCAACCAGCAAAACACGCATTTTCAGTATTCTCCGCTATTTAATAATTCCCTTCAGCATTGTGGTTAACACTGGCGCTAAATGGTTAACCACAAGTTACCGGTGAGGAACATTCCGTGAATACATCTTAAAGTTGTCTATACTTTTGTAAAGAAGTGGTTTTTAACGCGCCCGCGCCGTGCTTTTCGACCGCCGTTTTCCAAGAAATATACTCTTCTTCGCTAATATCGTAGGTTTCCAGCGCCTCTTTTAAGGGAATCAGCCCGAACGAAACGGCCTTGACCACCGCGATCTTGCGACTCGCCACCCAGCGTTTGGTCGATGGATCAGGCAAATCGGCTCTTGTCATCACTGTGCCATCCGGCAGGGTCACGGCGCGCGGCCCATCAACTTTTTTCAAATACATCGGTCAATCCTTGTGCGGTTTTGCCCAATTTGCGCCAACACTCTTAATTAGGAATGAAACCGCCCCTTGTTAGTAGTTCGCATTTTCCTATATTCCGAAAGACCTCGCTAACTCCTATGAACGGCATCCTAATGACCCATGCTCTGAATTCTCTTGGTTTTGCAAAACCGCCGTCCCAAACCCGTGTGGTGGTGGCGATGTCCGGCGGCGTCGATTCGTCCGTGGTCGCGGCTGAGTTGGCCCGAGAGGGCTATGACGTGGTTGGCGTCACCTTGCAGCTCTATGATCACGGGGCGGCGCTGGCCAAAAAAGGTGCCTGCTGTGCGGGCATCGACATTCATGATGCGCGGCGCGTGGCCGAGGAAATGGGCTTTCCGCATTACGTGCTGGATTATGAGAACATTTTTAAGGAAACCGTGATCGACGAGTTTGCCGACAGTTATCTGGCCGGCGCAACGCCTGTGCCCTGCATTCGTTGTAACGAGCGGGTCAAGTTTAAAGATCTGCTGGCCACCGCGCGTGATCTGGATGCCGATTGCATGGCGACGGGGCATTATATTCAGCGCATGGTGGGGAAAAACGGGGCCGAGCTGCATGCAGCGGCCGATGCCAACCGTGACCAAAGCTATTTTCTGTTCCCGACCACACAAGAACAACTGGAATTTTTGCGCTTTCCTTTGGGCCATCTGAAATCCAAGGACGAGACACGTGCATTGGCGGTGAAACACGGGCTGGCGGTGGCGGATAAACCTGACAGTCAGGACATTTGTTTCGTGCCGGACGGCAATTACGCGGCCCTAATTGAAAAGCTGCGCCCAGAGGCGGCCAGCCCCGGTGACATCGTTGATCTGGAGGGCAATGTGTTGGCGCAGCACGCTGGCGTCATTCATTATACTATCGGGCAACGTCGTGGTTTGGGTATCGGCGGGTTGGCGGATCCATTATATGTGGTGCGGCTGGATGCGGATCGGCGCGAGGTGGTTGTGGGGCCGAAAGAGGCGCTGACCACACGGATTGTACCTGTGCGCGAGATCAACTGGCTGGGGGATGAGCCGTTTGATAGCCGCGAGGCGTGGCATTTGGCAGTCAAAGTGCGCTCTACCCGCCCGCCACGCAGTGCAATCGTGCGCCCGCTGTCGGCGACGACTGCCGAAGTTGAGCTGCTGACGCCAGAAGAAGGCGTATCACCTGGGCAGGCTTGCGTGTTCTATGAGGAGGACGGCAGCCGGATATTTGGCGGGGGCTGGATTTGGCGGGGATATTAGATCAACCTGTAGCCCTTGTACTGGGGGCGGCGGTTTGGGCGGACGGCCACGCCTCGCCTACCTTACGCAGACGGGCCAGCCATGCGGCTCAATTGTACCTAGACGGTCAGGTTAGACATATCATTGGCTGCGGCGGTGTCGGGCATCATCCACCCTCCGAGGCCGCTGTCATTCGCGGTATCTGTATGGAACTGGGCGTGCCGGAACGCGACATATCGCTTGAAGACACATCAACCACGACGCTTGAGAACATCAACAATGCCCGCCCGGTTTTGGCACATCTCGAGACCAATTCGGTGGTGCTGGTCACGGACCACTACCACGCCTTACGCGCCAAACTGATCGCCAAGCATTTTGGAATGGATGCCACAGTGAGCAGTCCGCAAAACAAAGGCACGAAACCACTTAGGACGCTGAAATCCTACGCCCGCGAGGGCCCCGCCCTTATGCTCTATGTCATACGGTTTATGCGGGGTTAATTCACGACCGTGACTTTGACAGATTTGCCGTGCGATCCGCTGCCATAAATCCGTACAAAAACCGTCGCCCCGCCCTGTACCAATCCGTTGCGCGCGCTTGAGCTGATAGAACCGTTCATAATCATCCGCTCCATGATAGCGCGGTTGTCGATGTTGCCAAAAAACGGGTCCCACTCATCGCCGGATTGCGAAATACCAAACCGATGATAGTTGGCGCGATCTTGGCGGAGGATCTGCCAAGGCTCTTTCAGGCGTGCGCCTTTGGAATTGTATAGATCGTCGCGGCCAATATAGGCAACGTAGCTGCCGATGATCTCGTCGGCAAAGGCGGCGGGTGTGGTTGTGAACGCGACCACAACGGCCAGCGCCAGAGATGAGAGAATTTTCATAATGTCGACTCCTTAAAATGTTATGCGCGTCTTAAGTATGCTTAGGCGTTTTGGTCATGGCTTTGATCCACCGCAAATCAATATCCCTAAAGCGTGTTAAGAACCGCTTTGGCCGCCCGTAGACCCGGTGCTTCACTGCCGCGGCCAAGGCGTTTCATGGTCAAATCCATCGCGGCTTGTTGGGTTTGGGGATTTTCCAGCACCGCCATAAGGCCGTCCGCGATCCTGTCAGGCAGGCAATTGGCACCCAAAAATTCAGGCACCATACGGGTTTCGGACACAAGGTTCACCAGTGTCACCGTGTCGATCTTTAGCATCCGGCTGATCATGATCCGCGAGAACCAGTTCATGTCATAGGCGATCACCATCGGCGTGCTGGCGGCGGCCAGTTCCAGCGACACTGTACCCGACGCCGCCAACGCCACGTCCGCTGCGCCAAAGGCAGCGTGCTTTTCGGCAGGGTCGCCTTCGAGAACAATTGGCGCACCGGTCCAGTCTACCACCAATTCCTGCACCCGTGGGGCGACCGCGCTGGCGGCGGGCACCACGACCCGCAGGTCTGGACGGATTTGGATCAGACGGGCAAGGGTCTGGCCGAAAATGGGGGCGAGGCGCTCGACCTCGCCACGGCGCGACCCAGGTAGGATCAGCAGCAGCGGGGCGTCATTGATCCCATGGCGGTTGCGAAATTCGGTGATTTCAGTTTTGCTGGCGACAGGTGTGCTGACCACCGGATGGCCGACAAAGTCACAGCCCATACCTGCGGCGTGCATCAAGGGGGGCTCGAACGGCAAAAGCGCCAACACATGATCAATGACGCGGGCCATTTTGGCCGCCCGCCCTGCCCGCCACGCCCAAACCGAGGGCGCAACGTAATGGATGGTTTTGGTGTTGCTGGCGGCTTTCACCAGCTTTGCCACCCGCAGGCAAAAATCAGGGCTGTCGATGGTGATCAGCGCATCCGGTTTCAGCCGCAATACCGCATCGGCGCACTCTGAAATACGGCGTTTCAGGGCTCGGTATTTGGGCAGCACTTCGGCAATGCCCATCACCGACAGCTCATCCATCGAAAACTGGCTGCTCAGTCCTTGGGCCTGCATCAATGGTCCACCAACGCCATGGAATTCGACCTCCGGCACCAGTTGTTTCAACCCCGCCATCAAGGCCGCGCCCAAGGCGTCGCCGGATGGCTCGCCGGCAATCAGATAAAACTGCATCAAATTACCAGCAGGAACAAGCCCGCTGCTTTGATTGCCGCGATGGTTTTGGCACGCTCAAGGATCATCACCCGACCAGCCGCAATCACCATACCGTCAAGGTTGGCAGCAGCCACCGAGGCCACGGTGTCCGGCCCGATGGCTGGCATATCGACGCGCAAATCCTGGCCTGTTTTGGCACATTTCACAAACACCCCGCCGGTTTGGCGCAGATTTTCAGGGGTCGCTGCGACAAAGCCCAACATCGCATCAGTGCCTTGTAGAGTTTCCACCCCCAGACACAAGCCATTGGCCACAACCACGCCCTGTCCCACGTCCACGTCGCTCAGCGCCTTCAGGATACCCATACCGCGGTTGGCGTCCTTGTAGGCCGTGGCGTCAGGCGTTTGTCCCGCCAATAGGCCCGCTTGCGCCACCAGATCAGGCATGACCTGATGTGCGCCAAGCACCTCAAAGCCTTGTTCCTCAAACACAGCTACGATTTCGCGCAACAACCCGTCATCCCCCCCCGCCATAGCGCCCATCAGGCGTGGCGCAAGTGCAAGGGTTTGGGCGTCAAAAGCAACGGGGTTCAGCGCGGGGCGCGTCATAGCCCCTGCAAAAGTGACTGTGGTAATGCCGGCTGTGTGCAGTGTCTCGAACAAGGTGCCGAACTGGTTGAACGAGGCCGCAAAGTGGCGCGGCAGCGGCACGGTCACATCGACGCCCTCAAAGCTGACGAATAGCGCGTCTGCATTGGCACCCGCCAGCATTTGCGGCAAAGCGCCATGCCCCGCGAGAATGGCCAGAGAGGCGGTCATTTTGGGGTCAAGAACGATCTATCAGACGTTCCCGTGATGAAATCGGTGATTTCGCGCACATAGTCGCTGTCGCTGTCGCGTGTCAAACGGGCGGCGCGTTCCTGAAAGGTGCCCTCGCCCTGCGCCAGCGTTTGATAGGCCAGCCGCAGCGCCGAAATTTCGTCACGCGGCACCCCGCGGCGTTTCAAGCCGACCAGGTTCAGCCCGTCCAGATCGCCACGCTCAGATTGCACCAGACCAAAGGGAATCACATCATTGGTGACCATTGTCACAGCCCCGATGATGGCCCCGCGCCCGATCCGCACGAATTGGTGGATGCCGGACAGACCACCTATGATCACTTCGTCCTCAATCACGCAATGGCCAGCGATGGCCACTTGGTTGGCCAGAATCACCTTGTCGCCAAGGGTGGCGTCATGGGCCACATGAGCGCCCGTCATCAACAGGCAATCGTCGCCAACACGGGTGATACCGCCACCGCCTTCGGTGCCCGTGTTCAAGGTCGCGCCTTCACGGATGCGGTTACGTTTGCCGATGATCAGGCGGGTTTGCTCGCCATTGAATTTCAGATCCTGCGGAATTTCACCAATCACAGCAAACGCAAACACAACGGTTTCCTCGCCGATTTCAGTGTGTCCTGTCACAACAACGTGGCTTTTCAGATGCACTCTTGGCCCTAGAACCACATGCGGGCCAACACAGCAAAACGGCCCAATATCACAGCCTTCACCGATGACGCAACCCTGATCAAGGATTGCGCTGGCGTGAACCTTGGCTGTGGGGTGAATGGTCATCTGCCTTTATTCCTCTAACAAATCAATCATCGCTACTATCTCGGCTTCGGCGGCGACTTCGCCCTCAACCATGGCCACGCCACGGAATTTCCAGATTTTCTTGCTCGAACGCAGCACCTCGACATGCATTTCCAGAACGTCCCCTGGGATAACCTTGCGGCGGAATTTGCATTTGTCGATCGACATGAAATAAACCAGCAAGTCTTTGTCGATCAGATCAAGCGTGACGCCAACCAGCACAGCCGATGTCTGGGCAATCGCCTCGACGATCATCACACCGGGAAAGATCGGCGCACCCGGAAAATGACCCTGAAACTGCGGTTCATTAAAGGTGATGTTCTTGATCCCAACGGCGCTTTCCTTCACGACGATGTCGCGCACTTTGTCGATCAACAAAAATGGGTAACGATGCGGAATGATCCGTTGAATAATGTCTAGATCGGCTGTCGTAATTTGTTCTGTCATGTCCCCGTCCATATCCCTGTCTTGCTTTTTGTATCAGAAGTCTCAACCCTCTGATTATCAACTCATTTCAGGTCAGACAAGTCAGCTGTCCCACTGCCCAAAATCTAATCCTGCGCAGGAACAGGTGGCGTAGCCCCATCGCCCACGGTGGCATCGATCATACGCAAGGCCTCTTCTGTGACATCGACGCCTTCAATGCCCGCCAGTATTGCCCGACGATCTATGATAACGCTCGCCCCCAGATCGTCCATAATTTTGTATAATACCGGATTGACCAGCCCATAATACCTTGCGCGCTCCGTTTCCAAACGGCGGTCCAGCTCGCGAGCTTTGGAGTCTTGGGCTTTACGGATACCTTGCACCTTTTCGTCAAACGCATCTGCCAGCAGCCGGAACGTGTCGGGCTCAAGTGTTGCACGGCGTTGGGTCAGGTCCTTTTCCTCGGCGGTTAGATCCGCCTCCAGGCGTTGAAATTCCTGCTCCAACTTGGCCAAATCCTGATTGATCTGAGCCACAACCCGTTCGCCAAACAATGATCCCGAGAACAAAAGCTCCTGATCAATCGTCAGAATTGCCTTTTGGGAAGGCGCGCTGTCTTGCGCATGGGCCCTTGATGCCAAAGGTGCGTAACCCTGCCCCAGACCCAACATTAAAAGAGCCGCCAGAATAACGCCCCGCGCCGCCATATCAGAACTTCGTCTGGATGGTCAGCTCGAAGGAACGATCGTGGTCGTAGGTTTCTTTTTCCAGAGCTTTGGAAAAGTTGAAACGCAACGGGCCAATGCCAGTGGTCCAAAGTATCGAGAACCCGATCGCAGAGCGTAGATGCATTGAGTCATCCACAACGGACCCATACTTGTTGTCCAATCCCCAAACCGCGCCAATATCGTAAAACAGCCCCGCCGATATGCCGTATTCTTCGGGCAAGCCCAATGGGAACTCGGCGTCAAACCGTGCAACCGCAAACAAATTGCCCCCCAGCGCGTTACCGCCCGCAGCATCGCCAACCCGTGGGCCAATGCCCAGTGATTCAAACCCGCGCATCTGGGCTCCATTCAGGAAGAATCTGTTGTTGATTCGACTGTTTGTGCCACCATAAGATGTAACCGCTCCGCCTTCTAATACCGCGCGCAACGTGACCTCTTCGTTCATAATTTTGGTTTCACCACCCACAAGCGCTGTTGTTTTAACAAATTTGGAATCCCCACCAAGTCCGGCAAATTCCTGGCCAAACCGCAGGATGATCCCGGCGTTCGGGTTCAGGCCTGTGCGCCGTGTGTCATAGCTGAACTGATAGCCGATTGAACTGGTCGAGACGTTGCCTTCGGCAACCTCGGCAGTCAGGATTGGCGACGCAGTGGTTAGGTTGAAAATTTCATCACTGGAAAAGGCATAGTTCACTTCAAGGCGACCATTTTTACTGATCGGGAATTCCAGACCTGTAGAAAATCCAGCGCGACGCGTATCATACGTCGCGTTGAGACCTTCGGTCGTTGCATAGAAGCCTGAGAACCGGTAATTTACGTTGCGGCCCAGCAAATTCGGCTCGATAAAAGAAAACCCGGCTGACGCGCTTTCGGATGCCGTATCAACAGTAAAGTCCAGCGTCTGTCCGCGCCCCAAAAAGTTGGTCTCTTTAAAGCCGACCGCAAGCCCAACGCCGCCTTCTGTGCCATAAGACGCCCCAAGATTCAGGCTGCCGGTGGATTGTTCCTCGACATTAACATCAACAATAACCTGATCCGGTGCCGAGCCTTCGCGCGCATCGACCGATGCATTGCTAAAAAACCCAAGACCGCGAATGCGCTCCGCTGCTTCGCGGATTTGGCGCGGGTTGAAGGGATCACCCTCTACCACATTGAATTGTTGGCGCACCACACGGTCAAGCGTTGTCGCGTTGCCCTCGATATCTATGCGTTCCACAAAAATCCGCGGCCCACGAACGATTGCAAACTCGACATCTAGGGTCAGATCACGGTCGTTACGGGTGATCCGCGGTTCAACCCGAACAAAATTCAAACTCTTTTGAATGGCCAACCGCTCCATACGGGCGATGGTGTTTTCCACCTGGGTAGGCGTATATGTCTGGCCGCTTTTAATTCTGATCGCAGACTCGTATTCCAATGCATCGACGTCTTCCAGATCACTAACAGCGGTAATTTCACCGAACTTGAATTTCTGACCTTCGCGAACGTTGAAGGTCACAAAAAATCCATCACGTTCACGGGCGATTTCGGAATTGACCGCCAGAACCTGAAAATCGATATAACCGCGTGACAGATAGAAATCCCGCAGCACTTGTTTGTCAAATTCAACGCGATCCGCAATGAACGTATCTTTGCCGACGATGGCGCGAAAGATGCCTGCCTGTTTGGTATCAAGAATACGGCGCAAACGACGGTCCGAATAGACACGGTTGCCAACGATACTCAGGCGCTCGACCTCGACGACCTTGCCCTCAACAACTTCGAACACCAGATCAACACGATTTGCGGACCGACGAATGATTTTTGGCGTCACGGTCGCGGCATAGCGGCCGGCCTGACTATAGGCCTCGGTGATGTTGGCAGCATCTGTTTCGGCTGTGGACGGGCTATAAACACGGCGGGGTTGGGATTGTATGATTTGCTCAAGAACGTCGTCTTTTAGACGTTTATTACCCTCGAAATTGATCCGGCTGATGGTCGGATACTCACGAACTTTGATCACCAACGTGCCGCCATTGGGCTGCATCGTGACAGATTCAAACAATCCGCTGCCCAAAACACGTTGGTATGCGTCATTCAGCCCCGCTGCCGACACCGTTTCGCCACGGGCGATTCCGGCATAGGTCAGGATGGTGGCAGGCTCAATCCGTTGATTGCCCTCGATCTTGACGGTGTTAAAGCGATAGGATTGTGCCTGTGCAGCCGTCGGAATAGCCGCGTAACCAATTGATATCACCAGAAATAAAACAACAGATATGTGTTGAAATATTTTGTTCATTGTTCGTGTCCCCAACTGCTCAATCGGTTTGTTATGGCTTTACGCACCAATACCGAATTTTCGTCCCAGATAGTCTCTTGCTATAGGGTCAGTGATGGCTTGTCAAAAGGCCAAAAAGCCCCCGTGCCAAATTTGGCGGGGGCTTGCAATAATACGTGATAAATATGGCGTTATCCGAGGATCAACGAACCCAAGAATGCACCCGCAAACAATGCGGCGGCAATTGTGGCTGGATACAGAATGCGATCCCAGTTGACATCAACCAGAAGCGACAATCCTCGGTAGCTGTTTTGGATGGCTTGCATGGGACAATCTCCGTGGTTGTTTGTTAGGTTACAACCCATCAATAGCGCCGGAATATGGCAGGATTAGGGCATCCCGCAATATTCCCTTTTTTACAGATGCCTTGTGCTTAGGGACAAAACAGATCGTTCGACACCGCAAACACCATCAAAGTCAGGATCAGTGCCAGCCCCGTTGTCATCATGATTTGTAGCGCTTTGTCGCTGGGCGGTTTGCCTGTCACGGCTTCCCAAGCGAAAAACACCAGATGACCGCCGTCCAGTACTGGAATTGGGAACAGGTTCAACAACCCCACCGCCGCCGACAATAGCGCGATAAAGAAAATAAAGCTCTCGGCCCCTTGGCTGGCCATTTGACCGGACACTTTGGCAATGCCGATTGGGCCGGACATATTGCATGAGCTGATCGCGCCGGTCACCATATGATAAAGCCCCGAAATCGACTGGGTGATAATACCCCAAGTGCGTTGGCCACCAAAGGCAACCGCGTCGACAATGCCGCGGCTTTCAAGGGCTGGGGTGTAAAACATCCCGCCACTGACACCAATAATATAACGTGTGTCAAAACTGTTATCGGCCTTGGGCAGATCGCGTTTTTGGGCAACCACAGTCACATCCGAAACCGCGCCATCGCGCCAGATTGAATAGACTGTAGGTTCGCCTTTGGTGCCATTGATGATCGGGATCATCTGGCCAAATTCAAACACATCTTGGCCGCCAATGGACATGATCACATCGCCCTCAAGCAGCCCGGCCGCCTCAGCCGCCCAGCCCGGGGTCACATGCGCCACGCGTGTTGGTGACAATGGCGGGCCTTTGACTGTGATTTCGGCCCCGTCCCGCTCGACCGTGTAGTCAAGCGTTGGAGTGATTGGCAGCACCTCGGACACTTTGGCGAGATCTTCTGCTGCGACAATCGGCATTCCGTTGATCGCCACCATCCGATCACCTACTTGCACGTCATATGCGTCAGAGGGCAGATCATAGACGGTTTCAATAACCGGCGGGTAGCTGGCAACACCTGACGCCAATGCCAGACCGGTGAACACGATGATCGCCAAAATAAAGTTGAAAACAGGCCCCGCCAAAACAGTGGCAAAGCGGGCCCAAAGCGGGGCACCATGCATGGTGCGGCGCAGTTCGGACTCGGACAATGTACTGATCATTTCGCCATCTTTGCCGCTGGCCGCACTGGAATCGCCTAAAAATTTGACAAATCCGCCAAATGGCAGCGCTGCCAATTGCCATTTGGTGCCGTGTTTATCGTTGCGCGACCAGATCACTGGGCCAAACCCAAGCGAGAACACTTCGGCATGGATGCCCGACCAGCGTCCGACGATGTAATGGCCGTATTCATGGATCGCCACGATCACCGAAAGGGCCACAACGAAGGCCACAATGGTAAAGGCGAAATTGCCGAATGACGGGATGAGGCCTGTTAATTCCAACTGCTTGTCCTTTTTGCGATGCCGCTATGTGCCTTGCTGGCGAATGATTTTTTTAGCGGCTTGTCGTGCCAAATGGTCTGTCTTGCGCACCATATCAAGGGTAACTTGGTCATTATTATGACCAGCGGCATCAGTATTGCGTGATAACGTCTCTTCCACCACTTCGGCCATTTGCATGAAACCGATTTGACCTACGATAAAGGCATCGAGCGCTGTTTCCTTGGCGGCATTGAAAACCGCCCCCGTTAAGCCGCCCGCATTGATCACTTCACGGGCCAGCCGCAGTGCAGGCCAACGCAGCTCATCCGGCGCACGAAACTCCAACTGGGCAATTTTGGCCAGATCCAGCCGCTCAACCGGTATATGGCCGCGTTTTGGCCAATGCAGTGCATAGCCAATGGCGTGGCGCATATCGGCGGGGCCAACGTGGGCCATCAACCCGCCATCGACAAACCCGACCAGCGCGTGGATCAAAGATTGTGGATGCACGATGACTTCAATTTTTTCAGATGAAACATCAAAGTATTCTTTTGTTTCAATAACTTCTAGCGCCTTATTAAACATGCTGGCACTATCAATCGTGATGCGCTGACCCATGTCCCAGTTCGGATGGGTTTGGGCTTGTTTCAGGGTCGCGGTGGCCAGTTGTTCAATCGGCCAGTCGCGAAACGCCCCGCCCGAGGCGGTGATGATGATGCGCTCTACCGCGTCAATATCTTCGCCCACCAATGCCTGAAAAATCGCGGAATGCTCGCTGTCGACAGGTAGCAATGTGGCCCCATGCGCCTTGGCCTCGCGCATCAGCAATGGGCCAGCGGCGACCAGACTTTCCTTGTTGGCCAGCGCCAAAGTGGTGCCTTGGCGCAGCGCCCGCAACCCCGGTGCCAAGCCCGCCGCCCCGACGATGGCCGACAATATCCAATCCGCGGGATGGTCCGCTGCCTCGACCAAGGCCGCCTCGCCCGCTGCAACCGCAATGCCGCTGCCCGCTAAGGCCGCTTGAAGATCGCCCAGATATTCGGGAAAGGCCGTGACGGCCAGTTCGGCGTTCAATTCAGTTGCGTCTTTGGCCAGTTGTGCGATGTTGCGCCCGCCTGTCAGCGCAACAACCTGATATTGGTCAGGGGCGCGGCGGATCAGATCAATGGCACTTTGCCCGATGGAGCCTGTGGCCCCGAATATACTGACGCGCCGCATGTTACATCGCTCCAAACGGGAAATCTGTCAGGGCCACCAGCAGAACCACCACCAAGGACGCCCCCAGCATCCCGTCGAACCGATCCATGAACCCGCCGTGGCCGGGGATCAGGTTGGAGGAATCCTTGATACCGGTTTTACGCTTGATGGCGCTTTCGGCGATGTCGCCCATTTGGGCGGCGAATGCGACCAAAACCGAGACCCAAGGCAAGCCGCTCCACAAATCGTAGGTCTGGCTGAAATAAAACCCGATCAATGCGGCCCCAAGCCAGCCGGCAACGGTGCCCGACCATGTTTTCTTGGGGCTGATCGCAGGCCAGAACTTCGGTCCACCCAGTAAACGCCCCGCCACGTATCCGCCGATGTCACTGGCAATTACCACCAATAACAACCAGAGCATCCAGAGCAAGCCAAGATCTTGGCGCAGATAGATAAATCCGAATCCAGCCAGCAGGATCAACAGCGCGTATGGGGTAAATAGGCCGCGATTGGTCTTCACCATGCCAAAGCCAACAAGCACGGGTGCCAATAGAATGGGCGCGGTTAAACCGGCAGGCAACAGTGAAGACAGTATAACGGCAAGTCCCGCAACCAAACCCAATTGTATCGCCTCAGGATTTTGCACGGGTGCAACCATGCGCGTCAATTCCCACATCATCAATCCGCTGGAAATCGCAATCAGGGCAATAAACCACAGCCCCCCGGCCCAGACCGCAAAAGCCCCGACAATGGCCATTACAATCGCCGACAGCACCCGCGGCTTTAGATCATCCCAGTTGCGCCCGCTCATGCACGCACAGCCCCAAACCGACGGTCACGATTGCCATATCCAGCCAGAACCTGAGCAAAAACTTCGGCGGTAAAATCGGGCCACAGGGTGTCAATAAATTCATATTCGGAATAGGCCGATTGCCACAAAAGGAAGTTCGAAATCCGCGCCTCGCCCGATGTGCGGATCACCAGATCAGGGTCTGGTAGAACGCAAGTGTCCAGCAGCCGCGTTAGGGTGCTTTCATCCACATCTTCGGGCTTGAGTTTGCCTTCTGCGACCTCATAGGCCAGCCGTTGGGTGGCGCGGGCCACTTCGTCACGGCCCCCGTAATTCAGCGCAATCGTCAAGTGCACCAAATCATTGCCAGCCGTCGCATTTTCCAGATCATCCATCAATGTGACCAGCTTTTTGTCCAGCTTGATGCGATCCCCAATGAACCGGACCCGCACATTTCGCTCGATCAAATCTTTGGTTTCTTTTTTGATATAGCGGCGAAACAACAGCATCAGCCCTGCGACTTCGGCTTGGGTACGTTTCCAGTTTTCCGTGGAAAAGGCGAAAATCGTCAGGTATTTCACCCCTTGATCCGGACAGGCATTGACGATTTCGCGCACACGTCGCGCCCCTGCCCTATGGCCAAACAAACGCGGCTTGCCTTGGGCCTGAGCCCAACGCCCGTTCCCATCCATGATGATTGCAACATGGTTTGGGCCGTCTATCGGCACTGCCTTGTCCGTTTTGGTCAAATTCTTACCCTTCAAAATACACTACCTTACAAGTTAAACTTGCATAATTTCTTCTTGTTTGCTCTCCAATGCCGCATCAATCGCTGATATTGCAGCGTCAGTCAGCGATTGCACTTCGTCGTGCCAAATTTTGTTGTCATCTTCTGACATGCCGTCGGCCTTGGCCTTTTTCAGTTGATCCATGCCGTCACGGCGCACATTACGCACGGCCACGCGAGCGTGTTCTGCGTATTGCGCGGCCACTTTGGTCAACTCGCGGCGGCGTTCCTCGTTCAACTCGGGGATCGGCAGCATGATGATGGTGCCGTTCAGCTGCGGGTTGATCCCCAGACCGCTTTCGCGGATCGCCTTTTCCACGGCCTGAACCATGGATTTATCCCAGACATTGATTGTCACCATGCGCGGTTCAGGCACATTCACCGTGCCAACCTGATTGATCGGGGTGCGTTGGCCATAAGCCTCGACCACGATCGGCTCCAGCATCGAGGCCGAGGCGCGGCCTGTGCGCAAGGACGCAAATTCGGTGCGCAACGCCCCTTGCGCCCCGCCCATCCGGCGCTCGATATCATCTAGGTCGATTTCAATTTCGTCTGACATGCTGTGTTCTCTTTATTTTGCTCGGCAACTGCCGCGATAAGGGTGCCAATAGACCGCTGTCGTCAACTGTGGACCGTTGTATAGGTGCCTTCTCCGGAGAGAATACCACGAAACCCGCCAGGTTCGTCCAGCGAAAACACGATGATCGGCAAGTTGTTGTCGCGGGCCAAGGCGATCGCGCTGGCATCCATCACCCCGAGGTGCTGTTGCAGAACGTCATCATAGCTGATGCGCTCATAGCGTTTGGCATCGTCAAACTTGGCGGGATCTTTGTCGTAGACGCCATCGACTTTGGTGCCCTTAAAGATTGCCTGACAAGCCATTTCATTGGCCCGCAGGGTGGCGGCGGTATCTGTGGTGAAATAGGGGTTACCCGTACCGGCGGCAAAAATGCAAACACGCTTTTTCTCAAGGTGGCGCACGGCGCGGCGCCGGATGTAGGGCTCGCAGACCTGATCCATCGGGATGGCGCTGATCACGCGGGTGAAGACCCCGATGCCCTCTAGCGCTGATTGCATCGCCAGCGCGTTCATCACGGTGGCCAGCATGCCCATGTAATCAGCGGTTGTGCGTTCCATGCCTTGGGCGCTGCCTTGCAACCCGCGAAAGATATTACCGCCGCCGATGACCATGCAAATCTCGGTGCCCATGTCGTGAACGGTTTTCACCTCACGGGCAATGCGCTCAACCGTTGGCGGGTGCAGGCCAAATCCCTGATCGCCCATCAGGGCTTCGCCAGAAATCTTGAGCATAACGCGTTCGAATGCGGGCTGCTCTGTCGTTTCGGCTGTGGAATTGCCTGCGTCGTTCATCGTGTTTTGCCCCGCCGATTTTTCATCTGTAGATCTATCTGTTTGCCTTTTGCCTAAAATGTCGGAAAAACAGGTTAGGTTCAACGGCAAACATCACAGGAAAGTATAATTGGTCGATATAAATTCCATACCAGCGGATATCCCCGTTTTGATCGCTGGACCGACCGCCTCGGGCAAGTCTGCTTTGGCGCTGGAAATCGCGACGCTTGGTGGCGGCGTGATCGTCAATGCTGATGCGTTGCAGGTGTTTGACGGCTGGCGCATTCTGACGGCCCGCCCCGATGATCATGATCTGGCCCAAGCGGAACATTTGCTCTACGGCCATGTTCCTTTCAACCGCGTCTATTCGGTCGGGCGCTGGCTGCGCGAGGTCGGACAGATTTTAGAAAAGTCACCGGATCGCCCGATTATCGTTGGCGGCACCGGCCTTTACTTCAGGGCCCTGACCGAAGGCTTGGCCAACATCCCGCAAACCCCTCCTGAAATTCGCGCGAGGTCTGAACAATTGCTAAATGATCAAGGCGTGGATGCGTTGTTGATCGGGCTTGATCCCGCCACCCTTGCGCGGATTGATCGCAAGAACCCTGTTCGTGTGCAACGCGCATGGGAGGTGCAACAGGCCACGGGCCGCGGGTTGGGAGAATGGCAGGATATGACACCCCCGCCACTACTGCCGCTGACGGATTGCTTTCCCATTGTGCTGAATTCCGAGCGGGATTGGTTGAATGCACGAATTGACCGGCGGTTTGATCGGATGCTGAAGATCGGTGTTCTGGATGAGGCCCGCGCAATGGAGCCGCGTTGGAACCCCACCCATCTGAGTGCCAAAGCAATTGGGGCCGCTGAGCTGATCGCCCATATCCGCGGAGAAATCTCACTAGATCAAGCCCGTGACGCATCGCGCATCGCATCGCACCAATACGCAAAACGCCAGCGGTCGTGGTTTCGTGCCCGTATGGGTGGCTGGCATCCGCTTAGTCGGCCGTAGCACATCGGCCACGATCCGCTATATAATAAATTTGGCGCATTTTTTGTTTGGTGACGCTAGGTTACCTCGCGTAGGTTATCCGGAGAATGGGAAAAACCCACACATCCGAGGCAAGTGATGAACGAACTTAATTACAAACTCCCCGAAGTCCGTATGACTCCGATTCCGCGCCTGGCCCAAGGCGGGCGCTGGCGCGTCGAAGCCATGCGCAGCTACACATCCAACCTGTTTTTGTGGTTCACACGTGGTCAGGGGCGCATCACTGTTGCCGGCACCACCCGCGGCTATGGTGCCCATAACGCGGTGTTCATTCCGTCAGGTGTGATGCACGGGTTCGAGGTGTCGACACAGGTGTTTGGCACCGCCGTTTTTATCCCAAAGGATTTGGGCTACGCGCTGCCTGTTATGCCGATGCATTTGCGCATTCGTGATGCAGGTCCGCAAAGCGAAATCACCGGTATTTTGGACAATTTGCAGCGCGAACTGGACGGGGCTCAACCCGAACGCATACGTGCCGCACACCACCACACCGGTTTGCTGAACGTTTGGCTGAACCGCCAAATCCTGTTGCACTCTGAAGAAAGCACGGCGCCTGATGCCGCCCATCGCCTGACGACCCGGTTCACCGAATTGATCGAGGCGCAGTACCAAAGCGGTATGAACGTCTCGCAATATGCAAGTGCGCTTGGCGTGACGCCGACCCACCTTAGCCGGGTTTGCAATCAGGCATGCGGACGACCCGCCTCAACACTGTTGAATGACCGCATCATTTTCGAGGCACGACGCTTGTTGAAAGAAACCAAAACACCAATCCAAGAAGTTGCGGCCGAACTCGGGTTCACATCACCTGCCTACTTCACCCGTGCCTTTCAGCACCACACCGGCCAAACCCCCTCAGCATTCCGGCGCGCACGCTAGGGTTTTTGCGTGCTGATTCCGGATATTCGGTGGTTCAAGTCAAATTCGTTGCATTTGCAATGACTTTTCTGTAACATCTCCTCATTGGACAAGATTTGAGGGAAAACGCATGAAAATCGAACAGATACACCACGTCGCCTATCGCTGTAAGAATGCCAAAGAAACCGTTGAATGGTATGGTAAAATGCTGAAAATGGATTTCATTTTGGCAATTGCCGAGGACCACGTACCCTCCACCCATGATCCTGACCCCTACATGCATGTGTTTCTGGATGCTGGCTCTGGCAATGTGCTGGCGTTCTTTGAATTGCCAACCATGCCCGAGATGGGCCGCGACCCAAACACACCGATCTGGACCCAACATTTGGCCTTCAAAGTCAAAGACCGTGAAACCCTGCTAGAGTTCCGCGATCATCTGGAGGCAAATGGTGTTGAAGTTCTGGGCGTGACAGATCACTCGATCTTTCACTCGATCTATTTCTTTGATCCAAGTGGCCACCGGTTGGAACTGGCCTGCCCTGATCCTGCCGAGGATGCCATGTTGGCCAAGCTGGATGCGGTCAAATGGGACATGCTGAACGAGTGGGACCGCACCAAAAAGGCCCCGCGACACGCCGCATGGATGCATGAAAAAGAATTGGGCGAAGTTGAATAGGTAAATTTGGCGCTGATACAGAGCGCCAAACAGCTATAGCCCAATAAGAAGAGGCCCTACTACCCATCGCCGTGTTCGGCCTATGGGCCGCTTTTCAAAGGTGCAGCAATCAGTCTTCAGATCGACCCGTGGTTTCACGACCGCGCTCATATAGCTTTGTCTTGGGAAATGGGGGCAACCAAGGTTCACGATGAACGGTCCAGCTTTCGTAAGTTGGCACGAGTTGGTTGGTCGAATCCAGCGATCCCAAGTGAATTTCAATTTCGTCGCCGCTGCGCGCAAAAACGCTTGATCCGCAACGTGGGCAGAAATGTCTGCCGGTATAGTCGCGTGTTTCGCCTTTGATTGTCACCGCATCCAGAGGGAACACTGCTGATGCGTAAAACAGTGCACCATGATGCTTGCGGCAGTCAAAGCAGTGACAAAGGCCGACCCGATACGGGGTCCCCAAGGCCGTAAATTGAACATCGCCGCAAAGGCAGCTTCCGGTGAACCGATCCATAGGGTATCTCCTTGAAAACAAGCTTTCAGAAGAACCCTGTCAGGCATCAACGTTTCTGTAAACCCGGCAGCAAACATTCACCGTTAAGCCGGGGAAGGTCGATAGCTCGTCAAGCCTTACGGCTTTCTTTGCGAGGCGGTCCAAATGGGCTGATACGCACTAGCTGCCCCAGATTTTACGAACGTAATTCTTGGTTTCACGATAGGGCGGCACGCCGCCGTATTTTTCAACTGCCCCCGGCCCCGCGTTATACGCCGCCAAGGCCAGCCGCCAAGAATGGAAGCGATCATATTGCTGGCGCAAATAGCGTGCGCCGCCGTCCAGATTTTCCTTCGGCACCCGTGGATTCACACGCAAGGTCCGGGCTGTGGCCGGCATCAACTGTGCCAAACCCAATGCGCCCTTATGTGATTTTGCCCGCGCGTTCCAACCGGATTCTTGCTGGATCAGACGCAAAAACAGATCTTCCGGCACCCCGTGTTTGCGCGCAGCCGTGCGGGCCATGCCCAGATATTCGCCCTTATAGCGTCCACCATAGCGACGATTGCCATCCCCGTCTTTGCTGGGGGTAATCACCCTTTTGGGCTGTAAACGCACCGAATTGGAATACTGACTGGACGCGCGCCCGTCCAACACGCTGGTTTGCGAAAGAAACAGGTTGGTTCGGGATTTTGTCGACAGGCTCAACGGGTTGGCGATGGCCGCCGTTGACCAAACCATTCCCCCAATCAATACCGACGCTATTATGCGTTTCATAGCCAGTCCCCACCGGTCAAAACGACCTTGCTTTGCGACAATATAGTGGAAGTTATCGAGAACCACCAGCCTTTGCGCTCCAGTCGGTTCGCCTGCCATTAAATCATGGCCGTTTTCCGCTTGATCAGGGGGGCCCGCATCAAATCCTCGATCAGCAGGCTAACCAGTTGGCCACGGTTTTCCACACCAGCCTTGCGATAGATTGCATTTAACTGCGCCTTGATCGTGCCCTCGCGCGAGCCGCGCATGTCTGCAACTTCACCGATTGAATACCCCTTCAGGGTAAACCCTGCCACATCCTGTTCGGCCGGGGTCAGTTTCCAGTCCGAAAACATTTCCTCCATCAACTCGTGCAATGCGCCCGAGGCAATGCTGATGCCCCGCTCGATGCGCGACTGGCGGCGCAACATCTGCATCAGATACCGCGCCTCAACGATGATCCCCATGATCAGCGCCAGCGTTGCCAGAGCCTCGACCGTCAAATGCCACGAGCGGCCAAAAGCAGACCAGCCCATCCAATAGGCGTCATTGGCCACATCGCTTAGGAAAAACAACGCACAGATGCTCTGCGCCAGAATCAGCCCGATCAGTGCAAGGCTCTCTTTGGACTGTTTTTCATAATGCATCATTCATTTCCGATCCTGATCAGGCAGGGTTTTATACCCCGTCACCATGGCTTTCACCAGATTGACACGACTGCGCCGACCCTCGAAAATCACGGCAACGATATGCACCCCGATCGAAGCGCCGGCCCAGATAACAAGCCCCTCGTGCAGTTCTTCAACCCCTTCGGAGCCCCAGAACATATTGGTGGTCATCATCCAACCCGTAATGCCGATCAAAGCAATCGATATCAACAGATTATAGATCATTAATGCCCCCAGCGGCGAATGGCCCATGTGGGATTTGTCACGCTGTGTAGCGATATCTCCCAACTGCTCGACCGCGGCAGGAATCGACGGTTTGAACGACGAGAATCGCGCATATTTTGTGCCGACCAGCCCCCAGATAATCCGCGCACCAATCAGTGCCAGAACAAAATAGCCAACCTGTTCGTGCAGGCGCGAATCCTCATCCAGCACCAGCGCCTCAAGCGTAAAGGCGATCACGAGAGACCAGTGGAACAGGCGTACGAACGCATCCCAGACTTTGACAGTATGCATGTTTAATTCCTTTGTTCAAAAAGCAGCGGGACGGCGTATTTAGCACCGCCCCGGTCCGGTCACTTTAGTCGTCTTGTTTGATCCGACTCACCTTCAAATCTTTGTCGAGATAGATTTCAAAGCGCTGCCCGTCTTTGAGCGCATAAACCTCGATCATGCCGTCTTCACGCTCGATCTTGCGCACCTCATAACCATCAGACTCAAGTTTTGTGGTGATTTGTGCGCGCATTTCTTCGGTGATGTTTTCGTAGCTTGACGCCATTGCCATCGCACCAGCTGTCAGGCCAAAGCCAAGCGCAATAGTAAGGGTTAGCGGCTTTAAAGGGAGGAATTTCATTGGTGTTTCCTTTCAAGGATTGTTTCACGTCGCAGCGATCCAAAGCGTCGCAACTTGAGGAACAGATGGACCAATCAAATGCATCTGGCCATTGAACCGCAGTTCTATGGACAGCGAATAACAGGAGAACACCGGCATCTATCACTCCGGTTTAGAGCAAGTTTCAGCCGAATTTGCGCAAATTTACCTTTCATTCACCATAACGGGGTGATGTAACACAGTGTAACAGTAATGACAGATTCTACGGGAGTGATGATAATGGCGGGTTCAGTTAACAAAGTGATCCTTGTGGGCAACCTTGGGGCGGACCCCGAGGTGCGCACATTCCAGAACGGGGGCAAGGTGTGTAACCTGCGCATTGCCACATCCGAGACATGGAAAGACAAAAACACCGGTGAGCGCCGTGAAAAGACCGAATGGCACTCAGTTGCTATTTTCCAAGAGGGTCTGGTACGGGTTGCGGAGCAATACCTGCGCAAAGGCTCCAAGGTTTATATCGAGGGCGCGTTGCAAACCCGCAAATGGCAAGATCAGTCAGGTAATGACCGCTATTCGACCGAAGTGGTTTTGCAAGGTTTTGGTGGCACATTGGTGATGCTCGACGGGCGCTCTGGCGGTGGTTCGGGCGGCGGTGGCGATTATGGCGGTGGCGGCCAGCAAGGCGGTTACGGTGGCGGCTCTACCGGCGGTGATTTTGGGGGCGGTGGTCAGCAAGGCGGCGGCCAACAGGGTGGCGGCGGTGGCAACATCGATGACGAAATCCCGTTCTAGTCTGGAATAAATGCGAATCGTAAAATTTCAACGCCCCATTGAGTGCGCCAATAATTAGGTAATACCATCGGCGCATTTTGGTGCGGATGGTGGTCGTTTGGTGCATTCGTGGAGGACGAAATTGACCGATTCATACTATCAACCTGTTTCCGGCTTTGATCTGCCCCGTTTTGCGGGCGTGGCAACCTTTATGCGCCTGCCGCATGTGGCGCTTGATGATCCAAAAATCAACGATGTGCAGATCGGCCTGATCGGGGTGCCTTGGGACAGCGGCACAACCAACAGACCCGGCCCGCGACATGGACCGCGCCAACTGCGAGACATGTCAACAATGATGCGCGCCCAAAACGGTGCCACCGGTGTGCGCCCGTTTGAGGCCGCCAATTGTGCTGATCTGGGGGATGTCGCCCCCAACCCCGCCGATCTGATGGAGACAATGGCGCGGGTGACTTCGTTTTATAGCGAGGTGAAGGGCGCGGGTATTCGCCCCTTAACCGCTGGAGGAGATCACCTAACATCCCTGCCTGTGTTGCGGGCCTTGGCCAAGGATGCGCCTGTTTCGATGATCCATTTCGACAGCCACACCGACCTTTTCGACAGCTATTTCGGTGGCACCAAATACACCCACGGCACGCCATTCCGACGGGCTGTTGAGGAAGGTCTGCTTGACCCGAAAAAGGTGGTGCAGATTGGCATTCGCGGAACCACCTATGACAGTGAAGACCGTGATTTTGCCGATGCTGTCGGCATTCGTGTCATCACAATTGAGGAATTTCACGCCCGTGGCGTTGACAGTGTGATGCAAGAAGCCTGCGAAATTGTCGGGGAAACCGACACCTATGTTTCTTACGATATTGATTTTGTTGACCCTGCCTTTGCTCCCGGAACAGGCACGCCTGAAATCGGTGGGCCTAATTCGCATCAGGCGGTTCAGGTTGTCAGAGCGTTGGACAAGGTACGCATCATAGGCGCCGACCTTGTTGAGGTTTCACCACCATTTGATCAAAGTGGTGGCACCGCATACTTGGGTGCCTCAATCATGTTTGAGATGCTCTGCGTGATGGCCACCCAACCGCCGAAATGACTGCTAGGCACTGATACCTGAGTACAAAAGATCGTTTCAACGCGCCAACAAGGCCTCCGATAGCACCGCCTTCACCACAGCCCTGTCCACATCAGAGGTCACAAAGGCCTGTCCGATTCCACGGGCCATGATATAGTTGATGGTGCCATCCATCACCTTTTTGTCTTGCCCCATTAGGGCGATCAGTGCATCGGCATCCGGTAAATCACCCTCGATATCGGCCAAATCTACCTTCGTCCCCATGGCGCGTAAATGGGCGCGCACGCGGCTTGGATCTTCTTGGCTGCAAAGCCCCAAACGCGATGAGACCTCAAACGCCAAAGCACAGCCGATGGCGACGCCCTCGCCATGCAGCAAGCGATCAGAATAGCCCGTTGCGGCCTCAAGCGCGTGGCAAAATGTGTGGCCAAGGTTCAGCAGGGCACGGTCGCCCTGCTCGGTTTCGTCCCGCGCCACGATGTCGGCTTTGGCTTGACAGGACCGCCGGACGGCCTCGGCACGCAAATCCATGTCGCCAGCGGCGAGCGCCGGGCCGTTTTTTTCGAGCCACTCAAAGAAGCCCAGATCGCCCAACATACCGTATTTGATCACTTCGCCATATCCGGCCAGAAAATCGCGCGGCGTTAGGGTGCCGAGCACTGCTATGTCGGCCAACACCAACGCGGGCTGATGAAAGGCACCAATCAGGTTTTTGCCGTGTGGTGCATTGATGCCGGTTTTACCACCAACCGAGCTATCAACCTGAGCCAGCAATGACGTCGGGATTTGCACAAACCGCACGCCGCGCCGCAACACCGACGCCGCAAAGCCGACCAGATCACCGATCACCCCGCCGCCAAAGGCCACGACCACGTCCCGCCGCTCGACCTTTTGTTCCAGCAACCACTCCACCGTGCGTTCAAACTGCGGCCAGGCCTTGGTGGATTCACCAGCAGGCAAAATCAGGGATACCATTTCAACGCCCGCAGCATTCAGGCCAGCCCTTAAGCGCTCCAAATGCAAGGCGGCAACGTTTTCGTCAGAAACAACAGCCACGCGCGGGCGTGCCAGAAGCGGCGCGATCTCGGCACCGGCCTTGCCGATCAAGCCAGCCCCGATCCGGATGTCATAGGCGCGATCCCCCAGTTCAACACGTAAAGTTTCAGTCATTTTCAGGAATCTCCATAACATCGGGGCGGGTTTTCAAGACCTTGATCACCTCGGTCGCCATCTCTTCGATTGAGTAACTGGCATGGCACTGGACCGCCAGTTCAGCCTTGGCATAAAATTGATCGCGGGCCTCATACAGCCCTCGCAGGGTTTCAAACGGGTTTTCGGTTTGCAACAGGGGGCGGCTACTTTTGTGCCGCACGCGGGCCCAAAGCAAATCCAGATCGGCCCGCAACCAAATGGCCACGCCGTCTTTTGAAATTGCGGTGCGATTGCGATCAGCCAGATAAGCACCGCCGCCGGTGGAAAGGATGCCACATTCCTCATGCAGCAACCGTTTGATCACTTCGGCCTCGCGATCGCGAAAAAAGGCTTCGCCATCGCGCTCGAAAATCTCGGCGATGGACCTGTCAGCGGCTATGACAATTTCCTCGTCCGAATCCAAAAACGGAACATCCAAACGCGCCGCGAGCGCCTTGCCCACAGCGGTTTTACCTGCCCCCATCATACCCACAAGCACGACTGTTTTTTTTAATCTGGCCCGCAAACCGGCCATCCCCCGCTTAAATTTACATTAATTGCATTCAATGGCGTGAAATACTCCAAAAGACCATATATAAAAACCACAGACCTTATCAAAAGGCGACGTGGGCGAGACGCATCAAAAGGCAGACAATCAATGGGGCGATTACTGAAAGCTATAGTTTTTCTACTGGTGCTGGGCATTTTAGCCTTAGTGGGCTATGCATACATTGGGGATTTGTCCCCCGATGTAATTGAGGTTAACCAGCCGGTCACACTGGATGTTGATTAAAAAGTTTTTCATTATCACGGCCATTTTAATTGGCCACGGCAGTCTTGCCAGTGCCGATCAACACCCGTCGGTGCCGCTGTCGGCTATTGATTGGTTGTCCGACACGGTTGCAGAGCCTGTGGTGATGAAACCCAGCGCCGCAACGCCAGAGGCCGCCGTTACCAGCAGTGCTTCGGTTGAAGGCATCACCGTGACCACACTGGATGGACCGACCCCTGACGCGGTTGGCCTGCTGCCAACTTCGGTCACCGGATTGCCGCGTGATTTCTGGGGCGCAACCAGCAGCGTGGAATTGGCCCGTCTAATCCGCGGTCAAGACCCCCACAACCTGCCCGCCATGCAGGATTTGTTGAAAATGATTCTGCTGGCCGAACTGGATGCCCCGATGGATGCCGATGCGTCTGGGGGCCTCTTTTTGGCGCGGATCGACAAATTGCTGGATATGGGCACTCTGGATCAGGCCCAAGCCCTGTTGGAGCGCGCCGGGCCGCATACGCCCGATCTGTTTCGACGCTGGTTTGATGTGGCGCTGCTGACCGGCACTGAGGATGCGGCCTGTGAAACCCTGCGCACCAATGCCGATATTGCCCCGACATTTCCAGCCCGGATTTTCTGTCTGGCCCGCAACGGCGACTGGCATGCTGCTGCCGTGACTTTGGATACGGCCAAAGTATTGGGTTATGTGACACCAGACGAGGACGCTTTGCTGGCGCGGTTCCTTGATCCCGAACTCTATGAGGGCCAACCACCGCTGCCGCTACAAAGCCATATCACGCCGTTGATTTTTCGAATGCGCGAGGCGATTGGCGAGCCGGTCCCAACCCCCGCCCTGCCCCGTGCCTTTGCCAATGCGGACCTGCGCGATATCACCGGCTGGAAACCCCAGATCGAGGCCGCCGAACGGTTGGCGACGACCGGTGCCGTTGATGAAAACCAGCTGCTTGGCCTTTACACGGAACGGCTACCAGCGGCTTCGGGTGGCGTTTGGGAACGGGTTGATGCGATGCAGGCCTTTGACACGGCCTATCAGGCCCATGACCCCGGCGCGATTTCCAAAACCTTGCCTGTGGTCTGGGCCGAGATGAAAAAGGCACAGCTTGAGGTGCCTTTTGCCGCCCTTTACGGCAAGGGTTTGGCACGTTTGCCGCTCTCAGCAGACGCAGCGTCGCTTGCCTTTTTGATCGGGTTGTTGTCCGAGGACTATGAGACCGTTGCCAGCAAGTTTAACGCGACCTCGCCTGCCGAGAAATTCCTTGTGGCCTTGGCCCAAGGCGATATGACGCATGCCGTTGCCCCGAACAGTAAAGCCCGCACCATTCTGGCAGCCTTTACGACAACGGGTGGATCAAAACACTTCAAGCCATTGATCGATGACAAAAAGCTGGGCGAGGCCATTTTGCAATCCATCACGCTGTTTGCCAAAGGCACCAGAGGAGATTTGCAAAATGCACGCAAGTCATTGGTATTGCTGCGGTCTGTCGGGTTGGAAGACTCGGCACGACGCGCGGCCCTGCAACTGATGCTGCTAGACCGGCAAGGGTAGCGCAGATGAAGGCGACACGCTGGATCAGCACCTATCTTGAGGCCCAGATGGCCGAACGCGATGCCAGCGACAACACCCAAACCGCCTATGGCCGCGACCTGTTGGATTTCGCCGAATGGCTCGCCGATCGTGGCCAAGATTTTGCCCGCGCAGCGCGGACCGATGTCGAGGGTTATCTAATCCATTGCGAGGCACAGGGGCTGGCGCAGGCGACGCGGGCGCGACGGCTATCCTCGATCAAGGGCTTGTATCGTTTTGCCTTTGAAGAGGGCTGGCGCGAGGACAATCCAGCCATCCAGATCAAAGGGCCGGGGCGCGCCAAAAGCCTGCCCAAAACCCTGAGTGTCGAGGAAGTTGAGCTTCTATTGGGCGCCGCGCGCACCCATGGGCGCAACAAATCTGATCGCTTGCGCAACACTTGCCTGATGGAGTTGCTCTATGCCACGGGGATGCGGGCGACCGAACTGGTGTCGCTGCCGGTTTCGGCAACACGGGGTGATCCACGGATGATTTTGGTGCGTGGCAAGGGTGGCAAAGAGCGCATGGTGCCGCTCTCGCCCCCTGCCCGCAGTGCCGTGGCCGCTTGGATCGAAACGCGCGACGAGGTGCAGGACAATGCCCGCCGCAACGGGGTGGCCCCCAGCAAATTCCTGTTCGCCTCAAAATCCAAAGCCGGTCATTTAACGCGGCATCGGTTTTACGGCTTGATCAAAGAACTAGCGGTGCATGGTGGGGTTTCGCCCGCCAAAGTCACACCGCACACCCTGCGCCACGCCTTTGCAACCCATTTGCTGGCCAACGGGGCCGATTTACGCGTCATCCAGACGTTGTTGGGCCATGCCGATATTTCCACCACCGAGATATATACCCATGTGTTGGAAGAACGACTGAAAGATCTGGTGTTGCAACATCATCCGCTTGCAAACGGTTAGGCCTGCGCCCGCAGTCGGCGAAAACGTTGCCATTTGTCAGGGTTCATGCGGCGGTAGGCCCACAGACATCCCGCATCAAAGGCAAAGTAAAACACCGAAATAGCCGAGGGTGGGTTGGCGCTTGATACAAAGCTAATTTTGTCGAACCAGATCGGGGGCCAGTGCCATGCCTGAAAATAGGTGCCCAGCAATTCCAGATAGGCAATGACAAAAAACATCACCAAAAAGAAAAGCCGTGAGCCAGGTCGGCGTCGAAACAGCAGCAAGATCAACATGGCGCAGAAGAAGCCGAACACGTCATTTTGCAGGATCAACCAGCCCGTAGCGTAGACAATCATCAGCGGATACAGGGTTTTGACGATCTGGTCTTTATGGGCCAAAACGACCGGTTCTCTGGTGAAATAATAGACCCCCATGTAGATGATCGTATGCCCCAACGGCACATAGATCGGCAGCGTTCCCAACCGGTAGGTGTACATCCCCAGCAGGAGGGAAAACACCACCTCGCCGCCAAAGGCGATCACCACCCCGTAATGGATAATTTTCTTGTTTTTGCGGCTGGCATTCAAATAGATCCAGAGAAAGAAAATAACCGTGACAACATTTGTAACCCACTGACCATAGGAAATTTTTTGCGCCATGCCGGTGCCATCAAGGTACAGGCCAATAATCAGCCAGAATACGATCCCCAGATAGATCGCAAGGTGCCGCAACCCGCATATTTGTGTATTGATGTTGATCGAGAACACTGTCTTAGGTCGCCCGCTCGATCGCCTGTTCAAGGTCGGCAATCAGGTCGCGCACATCCTCGATCCCCACCGATAGACGCAACAAGTTCGATGCCACCAATGAATACGGCCCTTCGACGGTTTTGCGATGCTCAATCAGGCTCTCGACTCCGCCTAAGGACGTGGCCGGAAAGAACACTTGGGTATAGCGAGCCACATCAAGCGCGGTTTTTTCACCCCCCTTCACCAGCAACGACAACATGCCGCCAAAGCCGTGTTTCATCTGGCGAACCGCGATTTCGTGACCGGGGTGTGCAGCAAGGCCGGGATATAGAACCGTTTCAACGCCCGCGTGCCCCTCAAAATGCTGCGCAATCTTCAGCGCGTTCTTTGAGGCCCGCTCAAAGCGCAAATAAAGCGTGCGCATACCGCGGATCAGCAACCATGCATCAAACGCTTTCATCACGCTGCCTTGTAATTTGCGCATCAATTCAACTTCTTCAAGCAGCGGCCCTTGGCTTGCAAATGAAATAACCCCGCCAGTGATGTCGGAATGGCCATTCAAATATTTGGTCGCCGATTGAAACGCGACGTCCGCGCCCAACGCCAGCGTGTCCATCGTAACGGGTGGTGAAACCGTGCAATCCACCGCCAGCAATGCGCCAACATTATGGGCGATCTCGGCCGCCGCAGCGACGTCGATCACATCCCAGCTAGGGTTCGTCGGGCTTTCGATCCAGACCAGTTTGGTGTCAGCGTGCATTGCTTTTTCCAACCCGTTCGGATCGGTGGCATCAAACAAGGTCACGTTAATGCCACGCTTCGCCTCAAGCCGTCGAACCCAATCCAACCCGCCGTGATACATTATCTGCGGCAACACTACATGGTCACCACTGTCCAACGTTTCAAACAAGGCAACAAACGCCGACATACCAGAGCTAAACAGCAAGGACGCCGCACTGGCATCAAGGCTGGAAATAACGGCCTCGGCCTGACGGGTGGTTGGATTACCGCTGCGCCCGTAAGTATAGCCGTCGCGCAGCTCATAGTCAGAATCCCGCGCAAAGGTCGAGGCAAGCTCTATGCCCGGCACCACGGCACCGGTGCGCTCATCCATGGCATGCATGGCTTGGGCGGCGCGGGTTGCAGGGGCAAGATTTAGTTGGCTAGGGGATTTTGACATACGGTTTCCTTTTTCGTTAACGGATAGTGTCATAAGACCCCCACTTGATCCATCCCCGCCCAAGCCTCATAAAGGCACAAATTCCTTTTATTCGAGAGAAAAATGTCTGACGCCACTCCCTTTTTTGATGCTGCCTTCTGGATCACATCCGGATTCATCGCTCTGTTGCTGTTTCTATCAGCGTTCTTTTCCGGCTCGGAAACCGCGCTGACGGCAGCGTCGCGCGGGAAATTGCGCGCCAAAGCCGACAAAGGCAATCGCGGCGCAAAATGTGCCCTTGAGGTGACAGAAGACCCCGAGCGGCTGATCGGCGCTGTTTTGCTGGGCAATAACCTTGTGAACATCCTTGCAGCATCGCTTGCCACCGCCCTGTTCACCCGTTTGTTTGGCGACAGCGGGGTTGCCTTGGCGACATTGGTGATGACGTTGCTGGTGCTGGTCTTTGCCGAAGTTCTGCCGAAAACCTATGCCATCACCGACCCCGAGTCCGCCGCCGCCCGCGTCTCGCCGATTATCAAACTGGTCGTTGCGGTGTTTTCGCCAATCGTCGGTGCAATCCGCTGGTTCGTGCGTCTGATGTTGCGTCTGTTTGGCGTGCGCATTGATGCCGATAGCCAAATGCTGGCGGTGCGCGAGGAAATCGCCGGTGCCATATCGCTGGGCCATTCCGAAGGCGTGGTGCAAAAAGAGGACCGCGACCGGATTTTGGGCGCACTCGATCTGGGGGATCGCACGGTCGAAGAGATCATGCTGCACAGATCAAACATCGAGATGATTGATGTCGGGGATGAGGCGCAAGCGGTGCTGGCGCAATGTCTGGATTCGGCCCATACCCGCTTGCCGTTGTATCGCGATGACCCGGAAAACATCGTCGGCGTAATCCACGCCAAAGACCTGCTGCGGGCCATGCACAAGATGATGCGTGGCAAGGATGTAACATTTGACAACCTACAGGGGTTTGACGTGATGGCAGTGGCAAAAAGGCCGTATTTTGTGCCCGAAACCACCACGTTGGACGACCAAATGCGCCAGTTCCTGCGGCGTCACGCGCATTTCGCGCTGGTGGTTGATGAATATGGTTCCTTGCAAGGGTTGATCACGCTTGAGGACATTCTGGAAGAGATTGTCGGCGAAATCACCGACGAATTTGACCGCCATGACGAACCAACAATCGGGGCTGCCGAGGATGGGCAATTTGTGGTCGAGGGGGCCATGACGATCCGCGATCTGAACCGCGCGACCGATTGGGCGCTGCCCGACGAGGAGGCAAACACGGTGGCGGGGCTGGTTATTCACGAGGCCCAGATGATTCCGTCAACGGGTCAGGTGTTTTCGTTTCACGGCTTTCGGTTTGAAGTGCTGGAGCGTCAGGACAACCGGATCATGAAGCTGAAGATCCGGCCGCTGTAGATATGGAATATGGCCGCCACTCACTTGCTAATGAATGACGTTTTACAAACCAAATTCCATTTCAGCAATGAACGCATAATATTTAGGATCCTTTTCTGCAGCATCATACGCTGCATTAAGGATGAAAAGAGCGGCTATCATTAAATCTTGATCCCTTTTTCGGTTATGCTTTTTATCACCGTGAAAGAGATTATTTCTCGCGGCTTTAATACTTTCAAAAAGCCCTACAGTAGTCGAAGGCACTTTCGGAATTTTTGACCAAGTTACTGAATTGTCTGATAGAATAAGTTGATTAGGTGGCTGATCAAAGTAAATTTTAGCTTCTTTGGTTGACTTCATACACTCAAAGAACTCATTGCCCAGCCCGCCTGCAAAAGTTCGCCATGCTGCATCGGGGCTCTTTTTACGTCGAAATCCGCCCTTTTTCATTGCATACTCAAAACGAGCAAATACAGCGAAGAGTTGATATGCTTCTTTGGAAACTTGTCCGAAAAAATAGTCTTGCAAATTGGTCATTTTCCTACCTTCTTGTTCGATGCTCTACAAAAGCATAACTTCGGATAGACGTGGTGCCACCTACCGATACTCAATCGCCGCCCTCGCCTGGTCCTCCAACCACGCCGCCATTTTCTTATAGGGCACGGGGCCATGGCTGATGCGGGCCACACCAAGGTCTGCCAAAACACTGGCAGAGGGCGCGTGTGGCAATGCTAAAATGTTGACCGGCAGCGGGCAATCGGCGCAAAGCTGTTTGATCAACCCCTCGTCGGTCAAACCTGGTGCAAAGAACCCATTGGCACCAACTGCGGTATAGGCCAATGCGCGCTCCAGTGCCTCGTCCAGATGTGAGGCGTGATCCTCGGGTTTGGCCTTTAGGAACAAGTCGGTGCGGGCATTCATAAAGATGTTTTGCCCTGCCCGATCGGCCCCTTCACGTGCGCCCGCAACCCGCGCGGATTGCGTCGAAATATCATAGAGCCCTTGGCTGCCCACAATCTGGTCCTCAAAGTTGAAGCCAACCGCACCGGCCTTGACCACTTGTTCAACCGTGTCCCCAACCCCGCTCGGTGCCGCGCTATAGCCGCCTTCAACGTCCGAGGAAACTGGCAGATCAACCGCCGCCACAATGCGCGTCAGGTTGTCCAACATCATCGAAAGCGGGATAACCTCACCATCCGCATAGCCATGTGCCGCCGCCACGGGCCAGCTGCCGGTGGCGATGGCTTTGGCCCCCGCTGATTGCACAATGCCAGCCGTGCCCGGGTCCCAGACATTAAACAGCACCACAGGATCGGATTTAGTGTGCAGCGATTGGAATAGATCAGCCTTTGACATGGTGGTTCTCCCTAATAGGTTAGCGGCCTTTGAACAGGCCGCCCAAAATTCCGCGCACGATGCGTTTGCCGGTGGTGCCTTTCAGCTCTTTCAATACGACATTGCCAATCGCCGAGCCCCAGCCCGAATCCTTGCGGGTTTTGCGCGAGGTCGAACGCTCGACACGGGCACCGGTGTAGCGCCGTCCTGCCTTATATTCCCGCAGGGCCAATTCGGCTTCTTCCTCGGCGCGCTCGGACTCCTCGGCTGCCGTGGCAGCATCAGCAGCCCTTTTGCGCAACATTTCAAAGGCGGACTCGCGATCCAGTTTGGTCTCGTATTTCCCAGCCAATGGTGAGCCTGCGACCACTGCACGGCGTTCAGCTGCCGTGATTGGCCCCAGTTGTGAGGACGGTGGCCGGATCAAGGTCCGCTCGACGATACCGGGCACCCCTTTCTTTTGCAGCATCGAGGTCACGGCCTCGCCGACCCCAACTTCGCGGATCGCCTGTTCGGTCGAAAACCGCGGGTTGTCGCGGTAAGTTTCGGCAGCGTGGCGCAGCTGTTTGCGATCGCGCGCGGTAAAGGCCCGCAAAGCATGTTGCACGCGGTTGCCCAACTGGCCAAGGATGTCTTCGGGGATGTCATCGGGGTTTTGGGTGACGAAAAACACCCCGACCCCTTTGGAGCGGATCAGGCGGGCAACTTGCTCGACCTTGTCGACCATCGGTTTTGGCGCGCCATCAAATAACAGATGTGCCTCGTCAAAGAACAGCACCAGTTTGGGTTTATCGGGGTCACCGACTTCGGGCAATTCCTCGAACAATTCGCTGAGCAGCCAGATCAGGAAGGTCGCATAGAGTTTGGGGGCCGCCATCAGGCTGTCCGAGGCCAGAATGTTAATGCGCCCACGCCCGTCTGTATCTGTGGTCATCATATCGGCCAATTCCAGTGCCGGTTCGCCAAACAGGTTGGCCCCGCCCTGATTTTCCAGCACCAGTAAACGGCGCTGGATGGTGCCCACCGAGGCTGGCGACACATTGCCATAGCGCAAAGACAATTCCTTGCCATTTTGTCCGACCCAAACCAGCAAGGCTTGCAAATCCGATAGATCCAGCAAGGGCAAGCCTTGTTCATCCGAAATACGGAATGCGATATTCAAGACACCCTCTTGGGCCTCGGAGAGTTCAAGCAACCGCGAGATCAGCAGCGGGCCCATTTCGGCTACTGTGGTGCGGATGGGATGGCCGGATTTACCGAACAGATCCCAGAACGTGACTGGAAAAGAATCATATGTGTAATCGTCAAAACCGATTTTAGCGGCGCGGCTACTGAAAGCGTCGTGCAATTTGAACGTTTCTGAGCCCGCCACCGCCAAACCGGACAAATCCCCCTTCACATCGGACATGAACACAGGCACGCCTGCCGCTGACAGTTCCTCTGCCAGAATTTGCAATGTCACGGTTTTGCCCGTCCCCGTTGCACCTGCGATCAAGCCGTGGCGGTTGGCATATTTCAACAACATTTCTTGGGGCAAGCCGTAAGCTTCGCCGCCGCCGCCAATAAAAATTCGATCACTCAGTTCATTCACTGCGACGACTCCCGCGTTTGTTTCATTATTTCTGTGGACGAAAATACAATATTAACAGTTTTGTGCCAGTGTTACATTACGTTCAGACGTCTCGTCCTCTTTCGTCTGGACATACTTCCTCCCTGTTAGACTGGCCGCACTCATCGGAGTGCGGTCTTTTTTTGTCGTCCCACTTCAATTTCTCTGAATTTGTTAAAATTATAAAAGTTGACCCCTGCGACGAAACGCCTTAGCCTATCTAAAATAATAAGTCGGCTGGTCCGACGGGGAGCACTTCTAAAGGGAAAAGGGTCTGTTTTCAGGCCCTTTTTTCTTTGGCTATCCTGTCGGATGTAACATTCTTTGGCGTATTCTTGCTCAATGTCGCAAAGTTGGGGGCAAATGCGGCCTGACACGCCGCAAATCTCATGATAATAAAGCAGGCGAAACACTGATCATTATGGAAAAGCATATGCCACATTTTCTAAAACTAATTACTCTTGCTTCGTTTGTTGCCGTCGGCAGCACCGCAGTCGCACAAGATAGCGAAACACCAAAACCAGTTGATGACGCCGCAACAGCAGTGGCTGAGGCAGCAGAATCGGCGGCCGATACGGCGACAGATGCCGTTGAAGGTGCCGCAGATACGGTTACGGACAGCACTGCAACCACCGAAGACACCCCTGTCGTAACCGGTGAAGAGGCGACGGGCGAAACCCCTGACGGGCTGAGCATGGGCGAAGAAGTGGTTGATGAGAACGCGCCTGGAACCACCTTTGTCGCAGATCGGTTCGACGCTTGGGAATTGCGCTGCGTGCGTGTCGAAGAAGGCCAGAAAGAGCCGTGCCATCTGTTCCAGTTGATGAAGGACAAAGAAGACAATCCAATTGCCGAGATGAACTTTGTTACCTTGGCCGATGGCGGTCAGGCCGTTGCAGGTGCCACTATTGTTGCACCGCTAGAAACCCTGCTGACCAAACAGTTGACGCTTTCCGTCGATACTGGTGCCAAGAAACGGTACCCTTTCCGGTTTTGCAGCGTCATTGGATGTTATTCGCAGATCGGGTTTTCCAACGCCGATGTCGCCTCGTTCAAGCGTGGCAACGAGGCTTCATTGACCATCGTTCCGGCCTTTGCACCTGAGGAGAAAATCACCGTAAAGCTGTCGCTGGCGGGGTTCACCAAAGCCTATGAAGCGCTCAAGGCTTTGCAATAAATCTAAGCGTTATTAGACGAAATAGAACGCCGCCTGATTTCGGGCGGCGTTTTTGATTCCTCAGGCCTCGCTCACTCTTTCGCCGCCAACGTCGCCTTGATATCCGCCAACTGCTTTGCCATTCGTGGCAAGCGACGCAGGGCTTTTTGCATCTCGACGTGGTTTTGCATTTTTACAGCCGGTGCGCCCAGCAATATTCGGCCTGCGGGCGCATTGGTGAAAATTTTAGTCGCGCCGCCCGCCACCACGTCATCGCCAACGAAAATGTTGTCCGACACGCCGCACTGCCCCGCCATAACCACGCGGTCGCCAATCTGTGATGATCCGGCAATGCCAACCTGTCCGCACAACAAGCAATCTTCACCGACTTCGACGTTGTGACCAATGTGAACCTGATTGTCCAACTTGCTGCCGCGTTTGATCCGGGTCGCACGGATGGTACCGCGATCAATCGTGACATTGGCACCCAGTTCCACGTCATCGCCGATTTCAACCGACCCCAATGAGTGGATGCGGGTCCAGCTTTGCCCCACAGCCTCAACCTTCTTACCCAGATTTTCGCGCGCCTTCTCAACGGTGGATTTTTCCGGCGTGACAAAGGAAAACCCGTCCGCCCCGATCACCCCGCCGGGTTGCGCGATAAAACGGTTTCCAATGCGCACCCGCGCACCGATCCGCACCCCGGCCAGCAGTAGGGCATCATCGCCGATCACAGCGTCCTCGGCCACGCTTACATGGTTGGCAATCCGTACATTGTCGCCAATCACCGCGCCGCGCCCGATCACCACAAAGGGGCCAATTGCAGCCCCTTTGCCGATCACTGCGGTTTGGTGAATGATGGCTGTGGCATGGATTCCGGCCTCGATCTCGGGGCCTTGGTCCAGCAATGTGGTGAGACCCGACATCGCATAGCGCGGGCGTGGCACAAAGATCGCCGCTCGCAACCCCAACGCCTGCCAATCGGCACCCTGCCACAGAATGGCGACGCGGGCCTGCCCATTGGTCAATCCGCCAGCGTATTGCTCGCTCATCGCCAAGGCCAGATCGTCCGGTCCCGCCGATGCAGGCTCGCTCGCGCCTGTGATAATGACGTCAACAGCGCCGACGGCTTTCGCCCCCAGCGCTGTTGCAATTTCCAAAACTGTATAGCCCATCACGGCTCCCAACTTTATTAGCGATTTCGCGCCTCTAGCAAAGGCGCGCATTCACTTTGTTGGGCCTGTTTTAACCGCCAACCGAACGCAGTACCACCCCAGCCTTGATCAAGGCGTTGAATATCTTTGCGTCGCGTCCGTAAACATCACGGCGATATTCCATTCCACCCTTGGGTTTGCTGATGGCGGTGCGGTAAATCAGATGCACTGGCACAGGTTCCTTTAGATCAACCCGTGTTTCCGAGCCTGTCTTTAGCTTGGCCTGGAAAAACTCTTGCGGGTTGGCCATTTGTTTGGCCAGCAACGCATAGGCAAAATCAAACGGTTGCTGCAAACGGATACAGCCGTGGCTGAAGGCGCGCACATTGCGGGCAAACAGGTTTTTGGACGGTGTATCATGCAGGTAGATGTTATATTTGTTCGGGAACATGAATTTCACCAGCCCCAGTGCGTTGCCACGGCTGGGCGGCTGTTTCAGGTTAAACGGAAAGGTCTGCGCGTTATACTGCGTAAAATTCACCGCACCACGGCTCACCGTGCGGCCCCGTGAATCGACGACGCGCAAATGTCCCACTGCATTTGGATTGCGTTTTAACAGCGGCAGATATTCCTTAATCGCAATTGAACGCGGCACGTTCCATGTCGGATTGATGATCATAAACTCCATCACATCGGAAAATTCCGGTGTACGACGGTCACTTTGGTTTTTACCCACAACCGAGCGGGTCACGAATGTCACCTTGTCGTTATCCAAGATTTTGGCGGTGAAATCGGTCAGATTAACCAGAACGTGGCGCTTGCCACGGGGGCGATTGAACCAGCGTTCACGCTCCATTGCGACCATAACCGATTGCAACCGATAAGACGCCGGTTTGTTGATTTCAGCCATCGTGGCCTTGCCCGCCTCACCGTCGGTCGGCAAACCATTATCAAGCTGGAACAATTGCACGGCCTTCTTCATATTCGCATCATACGTTTGCGAAGCCGAGCGTCTCAGGTATCCCATTGCGGTCAAACGATTGCGCAACGCAACAACATGTCCACCAGTGGATCCAGCCTTAAGCGAGGCCACTCCCACCTTGGGGCCATAGCCGCCGCGCCCTATTTGCTTTTCGAGACGCAATTTTTCTTTCATCAAACGGACATATTCAGGCGTTTTGGGGACCAGCGCTTTTAAAAACCCCTTTGGCGAGCTTTTCTCAAAGGCCACCAGCGTTTGCAGACGCCCCCAGCGCTGAACGCTACGCACCATACCGTTGTCGATTTTGCGAGGATTCACAATGCCCGAGCGCAAATCGCCCGCATATTGCAAAAACAGCCGGCTCATTTCGACTTCCATTCGGCCGCGGTCTTGGCCGGTTTTTGCGGCTTTTAGTTGCGCTTTGATGACTGCAGGGTCATAGCGTTTAAGCGGCAGACCATGGTTGCCGGCCTTGGCAAGCGCTGACAAAAACGCCTTGCGGCGCTGGCTGTCTTTGCCAGCACGACCGGTCCAGAGTGATTTGTATTTGCGGGCTTTGTAAAATTCAGCCAATGCCTCGTCATTTGAGGCGGCTTGTGCAACGGCCTGATTAAAGGCTGTGACCTGCGCGTCGGCAGGTGCTCCAGTTATTGTTAATGCGAATAAAACGGCCAAAGCCGTCACAAAATTGTGCAAATTACCCATCTGAAAAAGCGCCCTATTCATTCTGAACTCCCAAAACCATTTTTTACCCTTGGACTTATTGTCGCGGACAATCGTTAAAAAATGGCCGCCTGTCCATTCACAATTGCTTTAGTTTGCACAAAATGTCGTTGATAGGCAATAATTCCCCCCAATATTCAGCGCTTTCACAACACAAACACAATTTAAGCAAAAATCTGCCGATTTCACGGGTTCTAAACGTTTGTGAGCAATCCTTACTTGGTGATTGATTCGAGATGTGTAATAAGACCCTTGCATCTGGGGATGACATAAGCAGTGAGTTGCATAAAACGCAGCCACAGAGCTACGGGACAGGCAGAAATACTATGACGGGCACAAAAAAATCATTGATGACGCGGCGTGGTGTTCTGCGGGCTTTTGCCGCTACCACTGTTGTCGCCGCTCCAACCTACGCAAATGCTGCAGGTTTTCTGCGCGGTGCTGGCGATGTTCGCCGACTGCGTATGTACAATGGCCGCACTGGTGAAAACATTGATACGATTTACTGGATTGAAGGCAAATATATCAAAGATGCCGTCAAAGAGATAAACTATTTCATGCGTGACTGGCGCCAAGACCAGACCAGAAGCATGGACACCCGTAATTTTGACATTATGACAGCCGCTCACAACCTGATGGATGTGACCGAGCCCTATATGCTGTTGTCCGGTTACCGGTCGCCAAAAACCAACGCAATGTTGCGGTCGCGGTCGCGCGGTGTGGCGAAAAACTCGCTGCATATGAAAGGTCAGGCTGCTGATCTGCGTCTTAAATCGCGTTCAGTGAACCAGATTTTTAAGGCCGGGTTGTCCTGTGGCGGCGGTGGTGTTGGAAAATATTCCGGCTCCAACTTTGTCCACATGGATTGTGGCCAAATCCGCAGCTGGGGCAGCTAAGCCCCGCCACCTCAATCTATGATTAAGTATAAAGCGCAGCTTTTAGCTGCGCTTTATTGCATTTGGGCGTTGTTCGTCCCGTCCCATCGCGATCAAAATCTCTTTATCGGCTTGGCGGGTCTGAAACGCAGCTTTGTCATTGATCCCCTCCCAATCAATCCCGATCAGTGATTGTGTAATCGCACCGCCCAGCGTTCCACCGGGACCCGTTACGATAAACGCATCCGGTGCAAATTCCTTTGCGGCAACCTGAACGGCTTTGGTAAAATCATAGGTTTCAACCACTTGCGCCCCAAGCGTATAGTCGCGCAATGCAGCAGGTTCCGTTGCGCCCGGCCACCAAATTGCCCCGCGCCCATCAATCAGCGGGATATCAGGCGTGCCAAACAGATCAGTCCCCAATTTCGCGCGCCCCTCGGCCGCGACAGGGGCCTGAAGCGAGGTGTGAAAGGCCGCGTGGTTTGGCAAACGCATTGGGTAACGATCATAGGTGGGAACCGAGGCTTCAAACGCCTGCAATCCTGCCTCGTTCCCCGCCACCACCAGCATACCGCCCAAATGGATCGAAGCCGCCAGTTGGTGATCCTTGCGGACACCAATATCACGCACCAGCGCCAGTAATTCTTGTTCTTTACCCTCAATGGGACGCCAGTTTTCATCAACAAACGGGTATAAGGTCTGCCCGCCGATCAACTTTTCCTGCATCAATGTGCCCATCGTGTTGACGATCTGCATCCCTGCCATCGGGCTCACCGCCCCCCCCGCCGCCAAGGCCGTGTACCAGCCCATCGAATTGCCGGTGACGGCGACGATCTCAAATTCTTCCGAAATCACCTGCGAATCCAGCAGGGACGCCGCATAAATCAGTGGGGACGCATTATCCCCTCTGGTGTGAACGCGGGCCGAAAACTTGGCTGCACCGTCCAGTGCGCTGACCGTTTCCTGTCCCTGTGCGGTGCGGTAGGCATCAAAATCAGCCAGCTTTCCGGCGTGATGACGCGCCAAATACCCAAGTTCGGGCGCATTATAAGTGCCACGTCCGGGACAAATGAGAACCGCAGTTTGTGTCATTGCCCAGCCTCCAACAATTTCAGCGCGGCCTCGATGATCCCATCAGCCGATGGCAGCGTCGCGCCGTAAGCTGGCCCCGTTGCAATGAAGCAGTCCTCGCCAGTAAGCCGCGCAACATTTCCCTGCCCGCTTTCTGTGAACAAGGTCATCAACCCTTCGGACTGACTGCCTGTTTCGCGGCATTCATCAACAATTAGGATAGTCCCGCAAGGCTTTGTTTGTTTTAGCAATTCTTCCTTCGGCACAGGTGCAATCCAGCGCATATCAATCACCCGCACCTTAATCCCCCTGGCCTTTAACGCTTTGGCGGCCTGCAAGGACAGATAATAGCCATTCGCATAGCTCACAATCGCCAGATCAGTGCCACGTCCAGACACCCCGACCTGCCCCAATCCGATACGCTTGTCGGGCGACGGATAGGCTTGCATCCAGCCGCCGTCCCCTTCCTCGTGTAGATTACGCATCGGATAGAGCGCGATCGGCTCAACAAACACCACCACGCGCTGCTCCTCACGGGCCAATCGCACGCATTCGCGCAGCATACAGGCCGCATCTGCGCCATTCGACGGGCAAGCGATGATAATCCCCGGAATGTCGCGCAACACGGCAAGCGAATTGTCGTTGTGAAAATGTCCGCCAAAGCCGCGTTGATAGCCAAGTCCGGCAATCCGCAGCACCATCGGGTTGGTGTATTGCCCGTTCGAGAAAAAGCTAAGCGTCGCCGCCTCGCCCCTGATCTGGTCCTCGGCGTTGTGCAAATAGGCCAAAAACTGGATTTCCGGCATCGGGATAAACCCATTGTGTGCCATGCCAATCGCAAGACCCAGAATGGATTGCTCGTCCAGCAAGGTGTCAATCACCCGATCCGCCCCGAACCGGTTTTTGAGCTTTTTCGTTACTCCGTAAACACCACCTTTACGGCCAACATCTTCGCCCATCAAAGCAATCTCACTGTGCTCCAGCATCAGGTCTGTCAGCGCCCAGTTGAGCAGCCGCAACATCGGTTGCGGATCTTTCATTGCCTTCATATCGCTGCCGAATGCTGCCGTGCGCGCAGCTTGCGATGGCCCGTTCGTTGGTGCGCAGTCGCGTTTTGGCGGGATCACCGAGGCCGCAACCTCCGCGCCAGTTCTCAAGTGTGGACGCTGTACAGCTTGGGCCGCCAAACGTGTACAGCGTGCCTCCGTTTCATTATATATATCAAGAGCTTGATCCGCCGACAGCACACCCATTCCAGTCAGCAACCCGACCGAATGCAGCAACGGATCATTGCTCTCATCCACCTCAATAGCCTTCACGTCCCGATAGGTGACTTCGACGTCTGATCCGGCGTGCCCATAGAGGCGCACGGTGGCCACGTGCAGAAACGCCGGTTTTCGGTGTTTGCGAACATAGGCCGCCGCCATGCGCGCAACGCGGTGGGTTTCAACGATGTCCAAACCGTTGCAGGCGAAATATTTCATCCCAGGACGGGCCGAAAAACTGGCATTGATCCAACCATCCGGCGTTGGGGTGGAAATGCCAATGCCGTTGTCTTCACAGACAAACAACATCGGCATCGGCACCGATTGGAAACTGGTCCAGCAGGCAGTGTTGAACGCGCCTTGGGCGGTGGAATGGTTGGCCGAGGCATCCCCAAACGACGCCATCACGATTGCGTCCTCGGGCAAGCAGCGGTGTTCGGGTGCGTGGCGGCGCGCAAGGCCCAATGAATAGGCCGCCCCAACCGCTTTGGGCAAATGACTGGCAATGGTCGAGGTTTGCGGCGGGATGTTCAACTCTTTTGAACCCAGCACTTTGTGGCGTCCGCCCGAGGTTGGATCATCACTTGAGGCTGCGAAACTGAGCAACATATCCCACGCGATGTTCTGCCCCGGAACCTGTGCGGCGCGCTGGATTTGAAACGCCGCATCACGGTAATGCAGGAACGCCATATCGGTTGGTTGCAGGGCTTCGGCCACCGCCGCCATGCCCTCGTGACCGCTGGAGCCAATGGTGTAAAACCCCTGCCCCGCCTTTTGCATGGCGCGGCTGGTGCGATCCAGCTGGCGCGACAAAACTTGCGAGCGAAACATCTCGACCAATTTAGTGGCGGGCAGATCGGTTTGCGCTGCCGCACCACCAGGCAAATCTCCGCTTTTCACCCGATCAATAAAATTCTGGTGAACAATTGCTGCGCGATCCATATGTGTCCTCGTTTTATGCCGGAATCATCCTGTTCTACGCAGTCTGGCGGTTTTTTTGACACAACGCCACTTGCCAATATACCGGAAAAGCGTGCTATAGCGACATTATGACGGAAAGATCATCAAAATGGCTCAAGGATGAGCTGGACCGGCGCATCGTGCGCGAACTCCAGCACAATGCGCGTGACTCTACCACCAACATCGCTGCCAAGCTGAATGTGGCACGCTCAACCGTACATGAACGCATCACACGGATGGAAAAGGACGGGGTAATCGCGGGATATTCGGTGGTGTTGAGTAAAAACCCGGCCGAAGAAAGCATCCAGGTCCTTGTTTTAATGGAGGTTAGACAACAAGAGACTCGTAAAATTCTACGTCGCCTTGGGCAATATGCCGAAATCCGGCTTTGCCTGTCGATCAACGGCGAGTTTGACCTATTCCTAAGCATCGAGGCCCCGCGGATCGAGGATTTGGACGTGGTGGTAGATGAAATCGCCGAAATCACCGGCGTGCTCCGCACCAAGACCTTTGTGGTCTTTGGGCGGCGTTTTGACCGCGGCTTTAACGAGACTGCGCAACGGATAGCGGCCCAATTCCTGAGCGATACCTAGCATAATGCCGGATAACCCGTCCGTTTGACGGCTTCCCGACCTGTTTCCGTCGATTTTCAGACTGCCAATCCCTATTCAAGGCGCTCACTGTTTGATCAATCAGGCAAACAGGAGAAAACCCATGTGGAATATTTGCATTATCGGCGGCGGCAAGATCGGACAGACCATTGCCGCATTTTTGGCGGACTCAGCTAACTATAAAGTGACGGTCGCGGATCAAAATCTTGAGGCGCTCAAAATGATTGGCCAGCCCAATGTCGCAATCACCCAGATTGATGCCTCCGATGGGGATGCGGTTGCCAGAACCTTGAAAGGGTTTGATGCAGTCGTATCAGCCGCCCCGTTTTTCCTGACCCCGACAATTGCCGAGGGCGCAAAACGGGCGGGGGCGCATTACTTTGATTTGACCGAAGACGTCGCCTCGACCAATGTCGTGCGTGAGTTGGCCAAAGACGCAGACACCGTGTTCATGCCGCAATGTGGCCTCGCCCCCGGGTTCGTCGGCATCGCGGGCGCACATTTGGCCGAGGCGTTCGATAGCATCGATAGCCTGTCGTTGCGGGTCGGCGCACTGCCACTCTACCCAACCAATGCACTGAAATATAACCTGACGTGGTCCACGGACGGGTTGATTAACGAATATTGCAACCCTTGCGATGCGCTGGTTGATGGCCATCTGGTGAAAACCGCGCCGTTGCAAGACCTTGAAACTCTGTCGGTTGACGGGGTGGATTACGAATGTTTCAACACCTCGGGCGGTCTGGGGACGTTGGCGGAAAGACTGCAAGGCAAAGCGCAATCGGTTTCGTATCGCACCATCCGCTATCCCGGCCACCGCGACATCATCAAAATGTTGCTGCATGATCTGGGGCTGGTGCGTCGGCGTGACGTGCTAAAGGACATCTTTGAAACCGCCCTGCCGCGCACCGATCAGGACGTTGTTTTGGTCTATTGCACAGCGACCGGCATGATCAACGGCGAGTTCCGCGAGCGCTCTTTGATCAACAAAACAGTGGCGCGGAAAATCAACGGCACCCATTGGGGGGCGATCCAGATCACCACCGCAGCGGGCGTCACCGGCGTCGTCGATATGGTGCGGCGCGGGATGCTGGCCGGTTCGGGCTTTATCGCCCAAGAAGAAGTGAAACTACCTGACTTTATGTCCACCGAATTTGGCCGCCTTTATACGCCCGGCGACATGACAACATTGGAAAGCGCAGCATGAACAAGCAAATCAAAACCGCCGACGCCATTATGGCCCGATTGGGTCTGAACGCTGATATATTGACGGGCGGTAGCCTGACAGTTACCTCGCCTGTGGATGGGGGCGTTTTAGCGCAACTGGCCGAGACCACCAACATGGACGCGGTGATTGCCAAGTCCAAAACCGCGTTTTTGAAATGGCGCAAGCTCCCTGCCCCGCGTCGTGGCGAGTTGGTCCGTTTGCTGGGGGAAGAACTGCGTGCGGCCAAGGACGAGTTGGGGGCACTGGTATCTTTGGAGGCCGGCAAAATCCTATCCGAGGGCCAAGGCGAAGTGCAGGAAATGATCGACATTTGCGATTTTGCCGTTGGGCAATCGCGCATGCTGTACGGTTTGACCATCGCCTCCGAGCGCCCCGGCCACCGGATGATGGAAACATGGCATCCGGTCGGTCCAATCGGTGTGATCAGCGCTTTTAACTTCCCCGTGGCGGTTTGGTGCTGGAACACAGCATTGGCGCTGACCTGCGGTGATCCGGTGATCTGGAAACCGTCCGAGAAATCCCCCCTGACGGCGCTGGCCTGTCAGGTGATCTTTGATCGCGCTGTTGCCCGCTTTGGCGATGATGCGCCTAAGGACCTGTTGCAGGTGGTGATTGGCGGTGTCGATATCGGCGAAGCTCTCGTCGCCTCCGAAGACATTCCAGTGATCTCGGCGACGGGATCAACCCGCATGGGCCGCGCTGTGGCCCCCGTGGTGGCGGCGCGCTTTGGTCGTTCGATCCTGGAGCTGGGTGGTAACAACGCCATGATCGTTGCGCCTTCTGCGGACATCGACATGGCGGTGCGCGGCATCGTGTTTTCCGCTGTGGGCACCGCGGGTCAGCGTTGCACCTCCCTGCGCCGTTTGATCGTGCATGAAAGCATCCGCGCCGATCTGGTGGCCAAATTGGTCAAGGCCTACGCGACCCTGCCCGTTGGCTCGCCGCTTGATCCGGCCACGTTGGTTGGGCCTTTGGTGGACATGGCTTCGCTTGAGGCCATGCAGGCCGCGTTATCTGACGCGCGCGCCCAAGGTGGCACCGTGCATGGCGGTGACGTGGTCAGCGCTGGCGTGCCCACCGGCGGGGCCTATGTGCATCCGGCTGTGGTGGAAATGCCCGCGCAAACCGCTATCGTTGAAACCGAAACCTTTGCGCCGATCCTATACGTGATGAGCTACACTGATCTGGATTACGCCATCGAGATGCAAAATGCGGTGCCACAGGGGCTGTCTTCGTGCATCTTTACGCTGAACATGCGCGAGGCAGAACAGTTCGTTTCGGCAACGGGATCGGATTGCGGCATCGCCAACGTCAATATCGGCCCGTCAGGGGCCGAAATCGGTGGCGCATTTGGCGGTGAAAAGGAAACCGGTGGAGGACGCGAAAGTGGCTCGGACGCATGGAAAGGCTACATGCGGCGCCAAACCAACACGTTGAACTATTCGGACGAGTTGCCACTGGCGCAGGGTGTGAAGTTCGACATTTAGGGGGAAAACGCGCCCAATTGCACAAAGGGTCTTTGACAATTGGGCGCCGCTTTAACAGATTGACGCCGTGCAGATGCAACTTTCTGTGTGACTCAATGCTGGAGCGACCCGAATGATCAGCAGTATCTACAGCCTGAAACAACTGGAAGCCTTTGTTTGGGCCGTCGATCTTGGCAGCTTTCGCAAGGCCGCCCAACATCTGAACACCACACAGCCGAACATTTCGTCACGGATTGCCAAGCTTGAAGCGACCTTGGAGGTTGTTTTGATGTTGCGTGATTCAAACTCGGTTCGGCTCACCGAGCATGGGGCGGAAATTTTACTGCGGGCGCGCAAGGTGTTGCGCGAGGCCGAGGGTCTGGTTGAGGTTGCCAATCGCAAGGACCTGATTGAGGACCGTTTGCGATTGGGCGTGACGGAACTGGTGGCCTGTACATGGCTGCACGAATACCTGCGCCAACTCAAATCCGTCTACCCCGCGATGGTGGTGGAATTAACAGTGGATCTGTCGCGCAATCTGGACAAGGAGCTGGCTGGAAACACCCTTGATCTAACGATCCAGACCGCACCTTTTGATACCCCCGTTGACGGCAATATTGACTTGGGCGACTTTCCATACGTCTGGGTGACAGCGGACGGCACTGTGTTTGCGGACACGACGCTGGTATCGCTAAAAGACCTCATGCACGATATCATTTTGACCCATGCCCGCCACACACAGGCGGTCACCCAACTGATGCAACATGCCGCAAGCCAATCGCTCCCGACCACGCGGTTCGCAGCCTCGAACAGCATGTCGTCCTGCGTTCAGATGGTGTTGGACGGCATGGGGGTCGCGCTTTTGCCAAAGGCCCTGATTGCCGAGTATTTGGAATGCGGGCAGCTGTTTCAAATTGGCGTGGATTGGACGCCGTCGCCGTTGTCATTTTCGGCACGATTTCATTCAAGCAAGGCAACACTTTTTGTCGAACACGCAGCAGGTCTGGCAGCGCAAGTGGCCAAGACATTTCACGCCCAGCAGGATAAATAGAATTTATCGCCAATATCAAAAAATAGAATTTGTTTTGATATAGCAGCCCCCTCTATGGTCGATAGATATTAGGGGAACACACAATGAGAAAATCAACTGTTCGGCTTGGCGTGGATATTGGCGGCACGTTTACGGACGTTGTGCTTGAAAAAGACGGTCAACTGATCTCGACCAAAGTTTTGACCACCAATGCCGCCCCCGAAAACGCCATTATTGCGGGCATGGCCGAGGTCTGTTTAAAATCCGGCGTGAAGCCATCCGAAATTGGCCAGATCATTCACGGCACCACATTGGCAACCAACGCGTTGATCGAACGGCGCGGAGCGAAAACCGCGTTGATCACCACCGAGGGCTTTCGCGACGTGATTGAGATGCGCACCGAGAGCCGGTTTGAACAATATGATTTGAACCTGAACTTGCCCGAGCCTTTGTTGCCGCGCCAGATGCGCTACACGGTGCCGGGGCGGATTGATGCGACGGGCACCGAGTTGATTGCCCTGACCCGCGCCGATATTGAACCTGTTGTCGATCAACTCGCCTACGCGGGGTATGAAAGCGTCGCTATCGGGTTGATCCATTCCTACCTGAACCCCGCCCATGAACATCTAGTGGCCGAGGTTGTTGCCGAGAAAATGCCGAACGCGATGATTTCGGTCTCCTCCGAAGTGTCGCCGCAGATGCGCGAGTACGAGCGGTTCAACACCGTGGTTGCCAACGCCTATATCAAACCCCTGATGAAGTCGTATTTGAGTCGTCTTGAGGGACGTTTGCGCGGTGAAGGTGTGTCTTGTAATATCTTCCTGATGCATTCGGGCGGTGGGATTATTTCGCTTGAGAATGCTGCCGATTTTCCTGTGCGGCTGGTTGAATCCGGCCCTGCCGGCGGCGCGGTTTTCGCAGCCAACATTGCCGCACGCTATGGCTTGGACAAGGTTCTGTCCTTTGACATGGGAGGCACCACGGCCAAGATTTGTCTGATCAAGGATCAAACCCCGAAAACTTCGCGGGTGTTTGAAGTTGCGCGGACCTACCGGTTCAAAAAAGGCTCGGGCATGCCGATTTCAATCCCTGTGATCGACATGGTTGAAATTGGCGCGGGTGGTGGCTCGCTTGCCCATGTGGACAGCATGCGCCAAATCCGTGTCGGGCCTGAAAGTGCAGGGTCAGAACCCGGACCGGCCTGTTACGGGCGTGGAGGAGCCAAGCCCGCTGTGACCGACGCTGATCTGGTGCTTGGCAAACTGGATGCGGACAATTTCGCGGGCGGAACAATCCAGTTGGACACCGCCAGTTCCAAAGCGGCTTTGGTCAATGTGTTGGGCGAGACCTTGGACATGGACGCAGCAACCTCGGCCTTTGGTTTGGCCGAAGTGGTTGATGAAAACATGGCCAATGCGGCGCGCGTGCATGCGGTTGAAAACGGCGAGGACCTTGCCGATTATACCATGATCGCCTTTGGCGGGGCCGCCCCGCTGCACGCTGGGCGGTTGTGTGAAAAGCTGGGTGTTGCGCGTTTACTGGTGCCCTCGGGGGCTGGCGTTGGCTCGGCCATCGGTTTTTTGCGCGCGCCGTTTAGTTTTGAGGCCAATCGCTCGGTCTATATGAGACTCTCGGATTTTAACGCCGAAAAGATCAAGGCCTTGCTGACCGATTTGCAGGTTGAAGCCACTGGTTTCGTGCGCAATTGCGATGCCACCAGCGATATCAATTCCGAATTCAAAGCCTACATGCGCTATTCCGGCCAAGGCTGGGAAATTCCGATTACGCTGACGCAAGCCCAAGCGATGAATCCTGACGTCGCCAGTTTTGAAGCTCGATTTAACGAGGATTACGCCAAGCTGTTTGGTCGAACGGTTGCGGGTATGGATATCGAGATCACCGTTTGGTCGGTGAATGCGACAACCCCGCCCGAAGCTGTGGCCAGGGTTCGAGAGCAAGCGGGTCGGGACAGCGCTCGCATCGACAGCAGCCGGCGCTTGTTTGATCCCGCGCTCACCGATTTTGTCGACGCCGATGTTGTACTCCGCGATGGCATGGCCGTAGGCCAACAGGTCGCTGGCCCTGCCGTGATCACCGAGGACGAAACCACCATCATTGTGCCCTCCAGTCGCACCGCAACCCGCGCACCTGACGGCTGCATCGACATTACCGTGAAAGGCTAGATCCATGGCAAAAGCACATACCACCGTCGCCTATCAAGTCATGTGGAACCGGCTGATATCGGTCGTTGAGGAGCAAGCCCAAGCGCTGGTGCGCACCGCGTTTTCGACCTCGGTCCGTGAGGCGGGCGATCTGTCGGCAGGCGTCTATGACGTTGCGGGGTTGATGCTGGCCCAGGCCGTCACAGGCACCCCCGGACACGTCAATGCGATGGCCGACGCTGTGGCCCATTTCATCCGCCGCATTGGGCGCGACAACATTTTTGAAGGTGATGTTTATATCACCAACGACCCATGGGAAGGCACCGGCCATTTGCACGACATCACCATGGTAACCCCGTCGTTCCATAGCGGCAGGTTGGTCGGCTTCTTTGCTTGCACCGCGCATGTCGTAGACATTGGCGGGCGTGGGTTTGGAGCGGATGCAGCCAGCGTTTATGAAGAGGGTCTGTATCTGCCCATCATGAAATTCGCCGCGCGTGGCACAGTTGACGAGACCCTTGTGCGTATCGTGCGTGGCAACGTACGCGAACCGGATCAATTGATCGGTGACATGTATGCCTTGGCCAGTTGCAACGAAATAGGCCACCGTCGATTGATCGACATGATGGTTGAATTCGAGTTGGATGACCTGAGCGGGATCGGGGGCTTCATTCTGGAAAACTCCCGCCGCGCCACGATTGAACGGATTGCCGCCCTGCCGCGCGAGGTCGCAACAGGTGAGATGACGGTGGATGGGTTCTCGGCCCCGATCACACTGAAGGTCAAACTGACCATTTTGGAAGACCGGATCATTTCGGATTTCACCGGATCAAGTGGCTTGGACAAAAAGGGCATCAACTGCCCCAAAGTCTATGCCAAAGCCTATGCGTGCTATGCGTTGAAATGCGCGATTGCGCCGGAAATCCCCAACAACGCGGCCTCGCTGGCCCCGTTTGAAATGGAGGCACCGGTGGACACCATCGTCAACGCGGTTCACCCCGCCCCCGTCGCGCTGCGTCACATCGTTGGCCACTTTGTACCGGATGCGGTCTATGACGCGCTGGACAGAATCCTACCCGGTGTGGTGCCTGCTGAAGGGGCAGGATGCTTGTGCAATTTCCAGGTTTCCCTGCGCCCGCGTACCGACGCCCCGGCCCCAGCAAATGCGGTTCGCTCCGAGGTTTTGACGTTCAATTCCGGTGGCTCGGGTGCGCGGCCCGAACATGACGGATTGAACGCAACTGCCTTTCCATCAGGTGTGATGACGATGCCGATTGAGGCGACAGAACACGCCGGCCCCGTCATCATTTGGCGCAAAGAACTTCGGCCGGATTCGGGTGGATCAGGCAAACAGCGCGGTGGTCTTGGCCAATATATGGAAGTCGGGGCGCGCGCAGGGCACGAGTTTGATTTTCAAGCGATGTTTGATCGGGTTGATCACCCTGCCCGTGGTCGGCGCGGCGGCGGCGCCGGGGGCAGCACCTCCATCGCCCAAGATGACGGCAGCAAAATGAATGGCAAAGGCAAACAATTTGTGCCGCACGGGCGGCGCGTTGTGATGGCTTTCCCTGGAGGTGCGGGTTACGGTGATGCCAAAGACAGGCCCAAAGATCAAGTAAAGCACGATCTGGCGCGAGGCTATATTTCGGCAAAAGCGGCTGCACGGGACTATGGATTAAGCGTGGCGGACATTGCGGCAGTGCAAGACACCGTCCGTAAGGGAGAATACGTATAATGAAGATGTCACCACAGCATGCAAACTATGACGTGATCATCGTTGGGGGGGCCATTATGGGGGCCTCGACGGCGTGGTTCTTGACCGAGGACAAGGATTTTGACGGGCGCGTGTTGGTCGTTGAAAAGGACGCCAGTTACGAGTTTTGCTCGACCACGCATACCAATTCCTGCATCCGCCAACAATTCTCAAGCAAATTGAATGTGAAAATCTCGCAGTTTGCAGCGGATTTCGTAAAGAACCTGCGCACATACATGGGCAATGACGAACGCGTTCCAGAGTTGTCGATCCGCAGTTTTGGCTACATGTATCTAGCCGATAACGACACCTTTGCCGACAGTTTACGGGCAAGCCAAAAAACTCAACAGGCGGCTGGGGCTGCGACCCAGTTGATGACACCCGAGCAGATCAAAGCGGCCTACCCGTTTTACAACGTCGATGACATTTTGCTGGGCTCCATCAACCTTGTGGATGAGGGGTTTTGGGATGGCAGCACCGTCTTTGACTGGTTTCGCAGGATTTCGCGCGAACGCGGTGTGGAATATGTTCAAAACGAAGTCGTCGCGATGACGAAAAACGCAGGCGGCACGCGGGTAGAAAGTGTCACTTTGGCCTCGGGCGATGTGATTTCCTGCGGCCAAGTGGTGAACGCCTCGGGGCCACGCGCGGTCAGAACGTCCCGCATGGCAGGGATCGAACTGCCCATTGAGCCGCGCAAACGCTATTCATGGGTCTTTTCAGCCGAAACCCCGCTGGACCGCGATCTGCCGCTGACGATTGATCCCTCTGGCGTGCATGTACGTGAAAACGGCGGTGGCACCTATCAGGCGGGTGGGCACGCGGATTATGATCCGGCGGCGGATTATGACGACTTCAACATGGATCACACCCTTTGGCAGGACCACATCTGGCCCATCATCGCGACCCGCATTCCGCAATTTGAGGCGATCAAAGTACAGTCCGAGTGGACCGGCCATTATGCCTATAACACGCTGGATCAAAACGCGATCGCGGGGCCGCATCCCGAGATCGAGAATTTCCTGTTCCTGAACGGGTTTTCCGGCCATGGGTTGCAACAGTCCCCCGCAATGGGGCGCGGCACCGCAGAAATGCTGGTGCATGGCACATATAAAACACTGGACCTGACCCCGTTCAGTTTCGAGCGCATTGCGGCAAACCGTCCCCTCCTTGAAAAGGCGATTATCTGATGAAACTGGCCACAAACCCTTTCACCCATGCGATTGCCGCCGGCGAAAAGCAAATCGGCCTTTGGGTCAGCCTGTGCAGTTCTGTATCCGCCGAGGTCGTTGCCCCGGCGGGCTATGACTGGGCCCTGATCGATATGGAGCATTCGCCAAACGACTATTTCAGTGTTCTTGGTCAATTGCAGGTGTTTGCGGCCTCAGAAACCACCGCCATTGTGCGGCCAGAATGGAACGATCCGGTTGCTGTAAAACGACTGTTGGACTTGGGGGTGCAAGGATTGTTGTTCCCGATGATCCAGTCCGTGGAAGAGGCCGAAAAAGCCGTTGCGGCGACCCGTTATCCCCCCAAGGGCGTGCGAGGTGTATCCGGCACCACACGGGCCAACAAATTTGGCAGGACACATGATTACCTTGCCCGTGTTGAGCAGGAAACAACTGTAATACTGCAGATTGAAACTGCGGCAGCGATTGAGCTGTCACAAGACATTGCTGCGGTTGACGGAGTCAGCGGTATTTTCTTTGGACCTGCCGACATTGCGGCGGACTTGGGCCTGTTGGGCCAGCCGTTGCACAAGGACGTCTGGGATGTGATCAGACCCGCCGCCAAAGCCCTGATTGCCAAAGGCGTGCCCGTTGGCACGCTTGTGGTGGACACTGATTTTGCCGCCGAGTTGTTGAACGACGGCTTCAGTTTTGTGGCCTGCGCGACGGACACCATCTTGTTGGCCAAGGCCTCTGATGCGGCACTTGCGTCTGTCAAGGACGCGCTAACATGACCAAAACAACCCAACCTTTGAAGAAAGCTTAGCCAAATGAAGAAACTTGTCCTAACGGGTGCTGCGGGTCGTCTCGGCTCATACCTGCGGGAGCCGTTGTCAAAAATGTGTGACGAGCTGGTCTCAACCGATCTGGCTGATGATGTCGGCACGCTCTTTGAGGGTGAGCGTTATGTAAAAGCTGACTTGGCGGATATGAACGCCATGGTCGATCTTTTGAAGGGGGCCGATATGGTGGTTCACTTTGGCGCGATCGGCGATGAAGCACCGTTCGAGCAATTGCTGGCCCCGAATTTCATCGGTGCCTATAACATCTGGGAAGCGGCCTATCAAAACAATGTGCGCCGCGTGGTTTATGCGTCATCGATCCACGCGGTTGGGATGCATAAAAAGACCGATTTCATTGGCACCGATGCGCCCCACAGACCTGATACGTTCTACGGGCTGGCCAAGTGTTTCGCCGAAGATTTGGCGTCGCTCTATTGGGACAAGCGGCAGATTGAGAGCGTCTGTATGCGCATCTTGTCTTGTGCGCAGGTCAACAACGCGCGGGCGGTTGGATCTTGGCTGTCTTATGATGATTTGATCCAGATGGTGCAAAAGGCGATTGATGCGCCGGTCACAGGTTTCACAGTGGTTTACGGTGTTTCAAACAATGACCGCGCCACCGTGGACAATTCCAAAGCCTCTTTTCTTGGCTTTCGCCCCAAAGACAACGCCGAACAATTTGCCGAGCAGTATATCTCTGAAGGTGCGCCATTGGATCATCAGGACCCAGCCCATATGCTGCAGGGTGGCCCCTATGCAGCGGTGCCGCTTGGTCAAAGTGGTCAAGCGATGATGAACATCATCGATGATAAAAAGAAAACCTAAAACAGGAGACACCCCATGTCTGATCCCAAAGTAGCGCTGATCATCGCAGGCGGTAGCGGCATGGGAGCCGACAGTGCCCGCGCCTTGGCGGCTGACGGTTTCAAAGTCGGAATCTTGTCGTCGTCCGGCAAAGGCCAAGCCCTTGCGGCGGAATTGGGCGGGGTTGGCATCACCGGCACCAATAAATCCGACGATGATCTGCAAAAGCTGGTGGATGCGGCCATGTCCCAATGGGGCCGGATCGATGTATTGGTAAACTCTGCGGGTCACGGCCCGCGCGCGCCTGTGTTGGAGTTGACGGACGAGGATTGGCATGAGGGCATGGAGGTCTATTTTCTGAACGCCGTGCGACCGTCGCGCCTCGTCACGCCGATCATGCAAAAACAGGGCGGCGGGGCGATCATCAACATCTCGACCTTTGCCGCGTTTGAGCCAAACGCCGTATTCCCGACATCAGGCGTGATGCGGGCGGGTTTGGCGGCCTTTAGCAAGCTATTTGCCGATAAATACGCAAGCGATAACATCCGAATGAACAATGTGCTGCCCGGTTTCATCGACAGCCTGCCCGAGAAAGAAGAGTTCCGCTCGATGATCCCGATGGGCCGCTATGGCAACTCGCTGAACGAAATCGCCAGCGTCGTCGCGTTCCTTGCGTCTGAGGGTGGCGCTTACATCACCGGGCAAAACATCCGTGTTGATGGCGGGATTACGCGCTCGGTTTAAGCGTGTTTTTGCGTCGTATAGGATGCTGACACCGGTATTGTCTACTCAGACGTAATCGCTTTGTACAAATTTGATTACTGCCGGATCAAGACCCTGTGCGCCCGCAACATCTGCCGCCACCTCGCCGTTCAACAGCACATCTGCCCCAGCCCCATCTGCCCAATCGACAACAGTCAAGACGTTGATATCTACGAAAAATGGGTCGCCGAGATAGGCTGTGCTTATTTCGATACGATCCTCTAATGGATCAAAATCTGTAATGGTGGGCACGTTTGTCAGGACGCCTGCTGCTCCAGCACAACGTGCCCAGTTACAGTGGTGGGGCGAACCGAAATTTCAAAATTGCCCTCGCCCTCACCGCCGATCAAAATGTCATCCCCAGCGTGACCCGCAATGATGTTACCCTCGTCGTCGCCTGTGATCGTATCATCGCAATCAGTGTCTTTGATATCTGCAACAGGTGCCGTCGGGTCATGCGTATCTGTAAGAAAAACATCTGGTTCAGGAGAATTTGGTTCAGGCGCTTCTGTATCGATGTCTTCGTTAGACTCGGTGCCAGAGATCATAAATGCGCCAGCCAAGAGCGGCAGCATAAAAAGCAAAGCAAACATAAATACACCCATATTGGAAACAATTTTAAGCGGCAGCCGAAAATTTAAGCTAGAAACAACCGTTCCGCATTTACCACTTATTATCAATCATAACGAATTTAGTTTCGTGCCAGGGTGGCACAACTAATTCGAGAGTGATTATGGATCAAAAACCACTCTTGTTGGGGCATTTCGCCGATCTAAACATTCGCGCTCCAGAATTGTCTTGGGTAAAACGGTGGATACGGCTGGTTTCCGATGTGCGAACGCTCTTTTAGGGCAGCATTCCGTTTGGTGACAATCTGCAAGGTATTGATTTTATGGTGCACCCGTCGCGATTCGAACGCGAGACCTCTGCCTTCGGAGGGCGTCTGCACTGTAAATGTTCCGGCTAAATTCTCTGAATGTTCGCTGTTTTGCCCACGAAACGGCAAGTTGATTAAGCCATACCTGGGGCGCGCCCCAGAAACATCCTCGGTTTGTTCCAATTTTTGGACGCTCACCGTTGCCACCGTTCACCCAACTGCGACAGACAAAACACATGGCTATTTTCACAATCTTGACCTGCATCACCCAGACCCCGAAGCGCCGGGACCGTGCCCAGAATGTAGTAATACCGGATACGTTAAGATTGGTACTGAGCTATCGGCAAGCATTGAATATAGATGTCCATCATGCTCCGCCGAGGACCGCCTACATGCCAACCCAATTTGCAACCGCAAGCCGCGCCGTGATGTCAATCAAACGGCCCGCAAAACCTAAAAGGAAAAAAGCATGAACGCTCAATCACACCCAATTCGCGTCGAAGACCAACACATCGGCAAGCAAATCAAAGCGCGCCGCGAAACCTTTGGCCTGACGCAAAGCAATATCGCAAATGCGCTCGGCATCAGCTTTCAACAGCTACAGAAATACGAAACCGGTGCCAACCACACCAGCGGATACAGGCTGTGCTATCTGGCTAAAATTCTGTGCTGTGGGCCAGACTATTTCTTTGAAGGTATCGGTGTGGCCATTGAGACCGAACGTATGGCCTCACGCGAAGAAGCCGTGATGCTGGGCTACATGCGCGTCATTTGCTTGCAACAATGTGATTTATCTGATGATATGAACCGTAGATGGGAAGCCGCAGGGCGACCGTCGCAAGGCGTACCGGAACCGAAAGGGACATTGCAGTGATGGAAACCTACATATTCGGCCTTACGTTCGTGGTCGTGTTTTGCGCG
>Ga0209345_10000098_pt1 | contig 125124 bp, 107 predicted proteins | sample Cruoilmetagenom7_FD_187294 | JGI IMG/M metagenome (GOLD analysis project Ga0209345, IMG submission 187294) | Oil polluted marine microbial communities from Coal Oil Point, Santa Barbara, California, USA - Sample 7 (SPAdes) (version 2) | ecosystem: Environmental > Aquatic > Marine > Oil seeps ... | reverse complement strand
GATCAGGTGGATCAGGTGGATCAGGTGGATCAGGTGGATCAGGTGGATCAGGTGGATCAGGTGGATCAGGTGGATCAGGTGGATCAGGTGGATCAGGTGGATCAGGTGGATCAGGTGGATCAGGTGAATCAGGTGAATCAGGTGAATCAGAAGGATCTGGGGATTCATTAAAAATGGCTGGAAGTTGTAACATAGGAATTAATACTGGCAGTATTGATTATTACAGTAGTGAAATGCCGTTTAAGGACTTAGCGAAAATGTCTCTAGGGTGGTTTAGGCCTTGGAAGTCTGAGTTTGAAGGTGTTCCACTTGATTTAGATAGTAACGGATATTTAAGAACTGTAGACAGTGGCTTTGCGCAAACTATCATTAGCGACGATGATTGGGGTAGGTACGAAAACGATAAAAGATACGTGGTTTTATATGAAGGCGAGGGGCAATTAAGGTTTAACTTAAATAAACCAAAAGTAATTAAAGAAGAACCCGGCCGGATAGAGATAGAGTTACAGGAAGGGCGGTTAGGTATGTTGCAAATCTCAACAAACCCTGAGGATTACTTAAGGGATATACGTATTGTACCACTTGATAATGAGAATGATTATAGTGCGCGCTCTATCAGGGAAAATTACAAATATGTATGGAGTGGACCTAAGGTTATGAGGTATTTGAAGGCGCAAAATACAAGCAACTCTAAAGAAAAAAAGTGGAGTGACAGGCCAAAGGGGTCGACTTTTGGTGGAAGTAAAGGTATGTCATTAGAAGATATCGTTCAAATGTCAAATGAGATGAATACAAACCCATGGATACTTGTTCCCCACCTTGCAGATGATGAGTATTTTAGGGAAATGGCCATATATGTACGAGATAATTTAAGTCCTAAACTGAAGGTGTATTTAGAATATACTAATGAAATATGGAATTGGCGATTAACTCAAACTCATTACCTTGCAGATTTGGCGAAAACTAATGGTACTACTCATTATCAGGAATATGGAAAAAGAGCAAAACAATTGTTCGATATATGGAATGATGTCTTTGGAGGAAATGAAAGGTTTATTCGAGTGGTAGGAACTCAGTTTTTTAACCCTTGGATATCAGAACAGATTTTGGGTACGCCTGAATTGGCAAACTCAGTTGACGCACTTGCAGTTGGTTATTATATAGGGCACGAGTTAGGTAATAACCAAAGCACTCTATCTATGACAGATAGTGAAATCTTTAGTCACTTGATAAATAAAAGTTTACCTGAAGCAAAAGAAATGTTAGTGAAACAAAAGCAAGTTGCTGATAACTTTAGTGTAGACCTAGTTGCATATGAGGCTGGTCAGCACTTACAAGCAGTAGGTGAGTTTGTCAATAATGAAGTGATGGCCGATAAATTTAATCAAATAAATAAAGACTCCAGAATGTATCAATTATATATGGATATGTATAAAAACTGGATTGATGTTGGAGGTGGTTTGATTGTATGGTTCCAGACTAGTACAAAGCCAACTAAGTGGGGTAGCTGGGGCTTATTAGAAAACACGAACCAACCCTCAGAATACGCCCCTAAGTTTCAAGCATTTAAAAAAATGATGAGTAATGCTGGTTGTTGATAGGGTGATATTATTAAAATGTACTGTTATAAAGTCATCGTTTTGAAACTTTGGCAGTGCAGTGTTAGGAGTAAAGGTTAAAGTGAATGGATATGTAAAGACCCAAGTAATACAGTATAGAAGGTGGTTCAGTAATCAAGGCCCATTAATTTATAATTTACTAAGGGCTGTGAATGGCTATATTGATTGGTTAAGAGTAAGTAGCGCTGTAAAAAAAAGAACCCCGTTTGTCGTGGTTTACCAACAAGGACGTGTTGCTTCGACAAGCGTATATGAATCATTGAAGTTACTTGGTTTGCCTAACCCTATTTATCATGTACATACATTGTCTGAGCATAAAGCAAAAAATGAAATTGCTCAGTTAAAACAGACTGGCGGAAAAGTTTTTAGGCATTACTTTTTGGGCCAGAAACTGGCGCAGGCATTGAAGAATATTGATTTTCTAGATGTGCAGAAACCGTGGAAAATTATTAGTATTTTTAGAGACCCAATTGAAATTATGCTGTCACTTTATTTTCTAAATATTGAAGATGACCCTAGTGGACTATTAACAACAGTAAATACTTCAGATAAAGACTATGTGCTAAAGTTTTTTAAAGATTTATTAGAGACTAGTAACCCAGCTGGATGGGATGTGTGTAATTGGTACGATGATGTGTTTTTTAATGAGCTAGGTGTGGACGTATATAAATCTCCATTTGATAAGGAAAAAGGGTATTCCATTATCAATACCAAACGGTTTGATATATTGCTAATAAGATTTGAGGGGATTCAAAGTGGCTATAGTCATGGTGTAGCAGAGCTTTTTGATTTAGATGCAAGTGTTATAAACTTAGAGCATACGAATTTACATCGCACAGAACAGTATAGTGATATACATAAATATATTAAGAAGAACTTAAAGCTCTCTAGGTCTTTTTGTGAAAAGGTTTATGCAACTAAAATAATGAAAAGTTTTTATTCGCCAGAACATATTGAGGAGCTGACGAAAAAGTGGACTAGAGAAATATGAAGTATGGGTAATACATTTGCTTATGCAGTTTTAATAATATGGCCTGTACTTTCAATATATTGGTATCAAACAAAAAGCATACAAAGAGCAACTATCTGGACATTGTTGGGTGGGTTTATGTTCTTGCCTGTAAGAACTGAAATTGATTTCCCTATGATACCGGCAATGGGGAAGCATACTATCCCTGCACTCTCGGCATTAGTAGGGTGTTATCTGATTAGAGGTCAACGTATTTCTTACATCAGAGGACTAGGTAAAGCAAAATACTTGGTAGCCATTTTGCTGACTGTGCCACTTATTACGGCCTCATTAAATGGTGATGCTATTATCGTTGCAGGAAGAATTTTAAAAGGTTTAGACTATTATGATGGATTGTCTTTTGCTATCAATCAATTTCTAATTGTCGTACCATTTTTTATTGGAAGAGAGGTATTCAAAACCTATGCTGATCAATTATTAATGTTTAAAGCTTTAGTTGTGGCAGGTTTATTCTATTCAATGCTAATGCTGTTTGAAGTACGAATGAGCCCTCAACTTCATACATGGGTTTATGGTTATTTTCCGCATAGTTTTGCCCAACAAATGCGCTCTGGAAGTTTTCGGCCGGTTGTTTTTATGGGCCACGGTTTATTAGTATCTTTTTTTTCGACCATTGCCTTCGTGTCAGCTATTGCACTATGGAACAATCGTGTTAGGTTTAATTTATTTATTGGAAAGAGTGTAAGTTGTTACTTGTTTGTAGTGCTGATGCTATGTAAAAGTTATGCATCTATAATGTATGGTGTACTTGTTTTTTTACTGATTATAAAAACAAAAGTCAAAAACCAAAGCCGTATCGCAATTATTCTAATGAGCTTTGCAATGATTTATCCTATTATATCTATCACAAAAATATTTCCAGATCAGATTGTTATCAATTTGGCGACATCAATAAATAAAGACAGGGCAGACTCTTTGAAGTTTCGCTTTGATAATGAGGATGTTTTATTGTCACATGGACGAGAACGTTTATTTTTTGGGTGGGGTGGATGGGGAAGAAACCGAGTTTATAATGAGGTGACAGGTAAAGATCAATTTGTAACAGATGGGCATTGGATTATTACGTTTGGTCAATTTGGTCTTATTGGGTTTTTTGCTGAATTTGGGTTGTTAGCTGTAGCTATATTACGAGCTAGGCAAGCAATAAAATTGATGAAACTAGAATCGGAGCAAAAACTACTTTCTGCTCATATGCTAGTAGTTGCAATTATTATGATCGACCAACTCCCCAATTCTTCGTTGGCGCCATGGCTATGGCTTTTAGCCGGAATCTTACTGGGTAGGTCAGAGTCGGTTATAGCTACAAATAAAGATAGTAGGCTTTTGACTAAGCAAAAATGACAGGAATACTAAAGCATAGGGTAAGAGACTCATTAAACTGGGTGATTATTGGGTATTTTTTCACCCACCTTTTTAGGCTGGGCGGCAATCTTGTACTAACACGATTGCTTGTCCCTGAAATGTTTGGAGTCATGGCTATTGTAGGGGTTATTATCATTGGTCTAGCTATGTTTTCAGATGTTGGACTATTACAGAATATAATACATAGTAAACGGGGGGGGGACCGAGACTATTTAAATACTGCATGGTCGATCCAAGTTATCCGAGGTTTTGTTCTATTTTTTATCACACTTATTATTAGTGGTTGTTTGTACCAATTTGGTCAGGCAGGATATATATCACCTGAAGTTGCTTATGGTGACAAACAATTACCCCTGATACTAGCAATTGTATCAATAACTTTAGTCATTTCTGGTTTCAACTCTATTCACCTGTTAGTTTTGAATAGAAAGCTCATGGTGAAACGGTTGGTTGCTATAGAGTTATTCAGTCAAGTATCTGGGCTTTTATTCATAATTATATGGGCATATTATTTTCATGATATTTGGGCTTTGGTATATGGTCGTATTATTACAGCAACCTTAAGTATGGTCGCATCACATGCTATTAAAGTTGGTGGGCGTTGTGAGTTTTATTGGGAGAATGGGGCTGCTAAGGAAATACTCCACTTTGGAAAGTGGATTTTTGTAACCTCATTTCTTGGTTTCTTACTGAATCAAGGTGATCGTTTGATTCTTGGGGCGCTAATACCCCCTGAGGTTTTGGGGGTTTATAGCGTGGCTTTTGTTTTGGCCTCAGCAGTTTTAGCATTAATGCAGAAATTAATTGGTTCAATATTTTTACCTGCATTAGGCTATGTGGCAAGGGACACCCCGGAACGACTTGAAGAAATATATTATAAACTGCGCTCAAGAATTGATGCTATATCGATGTTTTCAGCTGGTTTTATATTTTCAACTGCAAGAAGCATTGTCGATATACTTTATGATGCAAGGTATATTGATGCTGCGTGGATGCTACAGATACTTTCTATATCAGTCATTTGCACTGGGTGGCTGTTGGCTAACGAATGTTTTGTAGTCACAGGGAAACCTAAAATCGTTGCATACAATTCATTTTTTCAAGTTATATTTATGTATGTTGCAATGCCGTCTGTGTTTTATTTTAGCGGCTTGAAAGGTGCAATTTATATCATCGCATTATCCCCGGCTTTCAGGGCTTTAATAAGTATGATATTAATGAAGAGAAATCTTTTTTTAGACCTTCGAAAAGAGTTTGTCATGCTTCCTATGCTTGTAGTGGGCCTTTTAATTGGGGAGGTTGTAGATGGGGTTATGGTAGGGCTAATTAAATAATAAGAGGTCACCGTGCAGTCTATAACTTCAAAGATGAAGGGTTAGGAGTGGCTTTTACAAAAAATAATAAAATTTTAATGATAAATATGATTGAGTTAATAAACCCCATTAATATAGAGAAATTTAAAAAAAACTTGTTATCTACAGAACCATTTCCTCACTTCTGTATTGATAATTTTTTAAATGAAGACTTTGCTGAAGAAGTCTATCAGTCGTTTCCAAGTTTTCAAGAGGCTAAGCAACTTGGAAAAGAGTTTTCGGCAGTGAATGAAAAAAAGAAAGTACAAATTACTGATTCGTCTAAATTTCCACCGGCGATTAAAAAGTTAAATGACCTGTTAGCCTCAAATGAATTTGTTGATATGTGGGCTGATATAACGGGTATTCCTAACTTGCTGGCTGATGCAGAATTAGCGGGTGGGGGTATTCATGAAACAAATACTGGGGGGCACCTTGATGTGCATGTTGACTTTAATTACATGGAAGAAAAGCAATACCATCGTCGTTTAAATATTCTGATTTATTTTAATAAGGATTGGAAAGAAGAATATGGTGGTTATTTGGATGTTTGGGATAAAGATGTAAAGCAACGGTATGGTTATTTTGAACCAAAATTCAACCGTGCCTGCGGATTCATTACTAGTGAAATAAGTTTTCATGGAGTTACACCAATAACATGCCCAGAGGGTGTAACGCGTAAATCGTTTGCAACTTATTACTACACAAAAGAGGCACCCACTGGCTGGACGGGTGAAAAGCACTCAACAATATTTAAAGCAAGGCCCGATGAGTGGGCAAAGGGGAATATTCTTATGCCTTTAGAAAAAACGTCAAGGGGTCTACAGTCTGGAATTAAGGGTTTTAAACAAGTGCTTAAGCGGATAGTTAAATAAACTGTTGATATGTTTGGTGCTGATGTTATGAACAGTAAAGTTGGTATTATAATTGTTAACTATAAAACAGCTGATTTAACAATAGAATGCTTAAGGTCTCTTTCTTTGGAAAGGGTACTTTCTAGCTTTAATATAATGGTCGTGGATAACGATTCTCAAGATGGTTCTTTTGAAAAAATTTCGGCAGCTATCGCATTAGAGGAATGGTCAGGTTGGGTTAGCATTAAAGCGTCGGGGCATAATGGTGGTTTTGCGTATGGTAATAATACTGCTATTCGTGAGTTTATAGCGGCTGAAAAAACTCCTAAGTATATTCATTTACTAAACCCAGATACAGTGGTTCGTAAAGGGGCCATTAGTCAACTTGTTCAGTTTATGCAGGCGCACCCAAAAGTAGGGGTTGTCGGTAGTCGAATTGAGAGTGAGGAGGGGCAACCGTTACATTCTGCATTTAAATTCCATACTTGTTGGAGCGAGTTAGAAAGAGGCTTCAAATGGGGTGTATTAACAAAGCTGCTAAAACGTTGGGGCAGTAGTCAAAAAATACCTAATGAACCTGTGCGTGCAGATTGGGTTTCAGGTGCCAGTATGATGATCCGTCGAGAAGTTTTCGATCAGCTTGGCTTGTTAGATGAAGCATACTTTATGTATTACGAAGAAACTGATTTTTGTACCCAAGCCAATAGAGAAGGTTGGGAGTGTTGGTATGTGCCTGCCAGTAAAGTTGTACATTTTGTTGGGAAAAGTTCAGGAATTATGGATAAAGGCATGAAAAAACGAATGCCTAAATATTGGTTTGAATCGAGACAGCGATATTTTTTGAAAAACCATGGTTTTTTGTACCTATTTTTAGCAGATTTTTTTTGGATTCTCGGTTACACCACATGGAAAATTAGAAATATTGTGCAGAACAAACAAGATAATGAACCTCCTAAAATTTGGTTAGATTTCTTTCTAAGTAGTATTTTTTGTAATGTAATGAAGTGTTGTCGTTTTAAATGGAGTTTGCGTAATGAAAAAGTTTGACATGATCTATGTTGAAGGGCCAGGTGATTTGGTTGAATCGTTTAGACGTTGGAATAACAAAGAAGATGTGATTAGCGAAACATCTAAAACATTCAGTGGCCAGTTTTTTGATTTTTGTAAATCAGAAAAATTGAAAACATATGCAATTTCATATTGTAATGATGTTAAGCAAGAAGAGGCGAGTGATTTTTATGTTGAAAATAGACCCAAGCTAAGTTTTGAAAGAGGGGTGTTATATCATATTGCGCAGATTTTATATGGTCTGTGGATTGTTGGTATAGTAATACGTTATCGACCAAAGTATTTAAGCGTAACATCCGGCGTGACGTATTGGTTTGTCTTAGCTCCTATTAAACTGTTAGGAATAAAGATAATACCGCAACTTCATAATTGCCTTTGGCCAATTGCGAATAAACCTCGTGGTTTATTTAAACGATTTTTATTGTCACTTGACGGGTGGTTTTTTCGAAGAATTGCAATGAGTGTCTTGTGTGTGTCACCAGAGCTTAAAAGGCAAGTGAAAGCTATTTCAGGTATAAGTGATGAAAGAATTAAAGTTTTTTTTGCTCAATTTTATAAAAAAGACTTCAACGAATTGGTTGAGCCTGTCATTCACTCTAGTAAACCCTTTGTAATAACGTTTGCAGGCAGGGTGGAGCGTAATAAAGGGGTTTTTGATATTTTAGAAATGGCTAAAGCATTGAGAAAGGAAGATGTTATTTTTGAAATATGTGGCAGTGGGAGTGAGTTGGATAATTTGGTATGTCAACGGGATACGTTCAACTTAAATAAAGTTTATATTAGTGGTCAGTTAAATAGACAAGAACTACTGACTATATATAAGCGATCGCATGTTGTGATTGTACCAACAAGAAGTAATTGTGCAGAGGCCTTTGCAATGGTTGCTGCCGAGTCTGTTTTATTAGGGAGGCCTGTTATTTGTAGCTCTGTTGTCCCAGCTGCTGAAGTCTTAGGAGGAGGGGCTGTTCAAATTCCTGCCGATGATGTAGGTGCATATGTAGCGGTAGTTCGTCAATTATTAACAGATGATGCTTGGTATGATGAGCTTTGTTGTCATTGTAATTTAGTTCGTGACCTTTTCTTGGATGGTAGGTCTGGCTTGACCCAGGTTTTACTTAAGACGTTAGCTTAAGCTGATTATGTTAAGTAACTTTAACTTGGGTATCGTCATTATTGGGCGAAATGAGAGTAAGCGATTGCCTTTATGCTTTGAATCTATTTCCCTCGCAGAGTGTTATAAGGTTTATGTGGATTCTGGCTCCAGCGATAATAGTGTTGAATTAGCCAAAGAATATCAACTTGATGTTGTTGAGTTAGATTCTAGCCGTCCATTTTCTGCGGCAAGAGCTCGTAATGAGGGTTTTGAACGGTTGATACAATTAAACCCTGATATTGAATTTGTACAATTTATTGATGGAGACTGTACATTATTGCCGGGTTGGTTGGATGCAGCTAATACGGCATTGCTGGCGGATGTGCAGCGTGGAGCTGTTGTCGGTCATTTGCAAGAACGTAACATAGAGGCATCACCTTATAACATGTTATGTGCGTTGGAATGGCGTTCTGCAGTAGGTGATTTAGATGATTACGGTGCGTTAGGCGGTATCTCAGTTATTCGAGCTTCTGTATTTAAAGAACTTGGTGGTTTTAACCCCGAAATCATTGCGGGTGAAGACTCTGAGTTTGGTGTGCGTATGGGAGCAGCGGGCTATAAAGTAACAAAGTTAGACTGCCCTATGGCAACGCATGATGCGGATATTCATAAATTTAGCCAATGGTGGACGCGGGCTGTGAGGGGTGGGCATGCGATTGGCCAACGTGCGTTTATTAACGGGGCTAATACGCAAGATTGCATTAAAGAAAGGAACAGTACATTTTTTTGGGGTGGGTTAATTCCTTTAATTGTTGTGTTATTACTGATCCCTTCAAGTGGATATAGTTTATTACTGTTAGGCGGGTATGGTTTATTATGCTATCGGGTGATGCGTTTTCGCTTAAGACTTGGTGATTCACTTAATGAGGCTTGGCTTTATACAAAGTTTTTGTTATTGGCTAAGTTTGCGAATATGGTTGGCTTGCTGAAGTTTTATATTAATAAGCTTTATCAGCGTTATGAAATTATTGAATATAAATGATAAGAATGAAGAGTAAAGTATGAATAAGAAGCACTATAAAGTTGGTTTACTAGGTGCTGGCTATATTATTGATGTGCATGCACGGTCTTTAATTCATCAAGGGGATAAAGAATTACTTGCTGTTTGTGACTTATCAATGGATAAAGCACAGAACGCAGCTGATACATATAATATTCCTCATGTTTTTGATTCGTTGGATGAAATGTTAAAACTGGATTTAGATGTTATTCATGTTTTATTGCCGCCAGACATTCATGCAGGGGTGTCAGAAAAAATTATCAAAAGTGGCTGCCATGTTTTTTTAGAAAAACCAATGGGAACAAATGAGGCCGAATGTCAGTTATTGGTGGATTTGGCGACGGCGAATAATGTGAAAATAGGCGTTAATCACAATTTTGCGTATCTTTCGTCGTATCAAAAAATGCGTAATGATGTAACGAATGGCATGATTGGAAAACTTGACCATATTAGTCTTAATTGGATGTTTCCTTTGCCACAAATTAAGTTTGGCCCTTTCAATATTTGGATGTTCCAAAAGCCTGAAAACTTGATTTATGAGTTGGGGCCTCACCTCATTGCGTTTTTAGTTGATTTAGTGGGTATGCCGGATGACTTAAAGGTGAGTCTTTCTTTACCGATTGATTTGCCTAGTGGTAATAGAGTGTATAGGCGCTGGCATGTGTATGGTAACTGTGGTGATGTTACATTTGATTTGAATCTATCAGTTATTCCTGGTTATACCGACCGTAGAATTATTATAAGAGGGCATGCCGCTACGGCGACTTGTTTATTTGACCGTGATATTTATTATCGTGATGAACCTAGTGGCTCAGGAATTCTGTTTGATAATTTCCTTACCGCAAAGAATATAGCAAAACAGGTGGCTTTAAATGCAGGGGGTAATTTATTTAAAGCAATTAAAGGTACACTGAAAAAATCCCCAGATGCTAACCCATTTGCTGAGTCTGTTAATAATAGCATTCTTTCTTTTTATCAAGGTTTAGAGGGAATGCAGGGGGCGGTTAGTGATGGGGCGTTTGGGGTTAAGGTTATTTCTGTATGTGATAGCATTGCGTCGAGTGCAGAGTTTGATAAGAGCAATGAATTAACACCCTGTCAGGTATTAGACCCTGTGGTTTCGCCAACCGTACTGGTGTTAGGGGGGACAGGGTTTATTGGACGTTACCTTGTTAAGGAACTAGTCGAAAAAGGACTGGGGGTGCGTGTCGTAACGCGTGGTATGGGAGCTGCAAATATTGCGCTTAATGGTTTATCTGTTGAGTTAATGCAAGGTGACATGGCAAGTGCTAGCTTTATGGATAAGGCACTTGAAGGAATTAATGTTGTTTACCACCTAGCTAAAGCAGAAGGTGATAATTGGTCGGACTATTATCAAAATGATGTTCTTGTAACAAAAAATATTGCAGAGCGAGCTTTAGCGAAAGGCGTGGAACGTTTTATATACACGGGCACTATTGATTCATATTACTCAGCCAATCCAAATGAAACAATTACAAGTGATACGCCGCTGGACTCTAAAATAAATAGCCGCAATCATTACGCACGTTCTAAAGCGACTTGCGAAGCACTGCTTATGACGATGTATCGAGAAAAAGGTCTGCCTGTGCTTATATTTCGCCCGGGTATTGTTATTGGTAAAGGCTGCCCGCCAGCGCATTGGGGGGTGGGTATGTTTCAGTCTGAAACACGTATGCAATTTTGGGGTGATGGTCTTAATAAACTACCGTTTGTATTGGTGGAAGATGTTGCTAGTGCCTTAGTGAAAGGGCTAAACAAAGAAGGGTTGGACGGAGAGATTTTCTTATTAACAGATACACCTATGCTGAGTGCGAAAGAGTATGTGGATATTGTTTCTAAAGCTGTGGGCACTAAAATACGCTCAGAACAAGTATCTATACTCAAATATTACCTAATAGATGCAGTAAAAGAATTAGCTAAACATTTGATCAGGCACCCAAACAGGAGAGTACCGAGTTATAGAGACTGGGCGTCAAGAAGCCATCGTGCACATTACGATAATTCAAAAACTAAAAATAAATTAGGGTGGGCGCCGGCAGGTAAGAGAGAAAAAATTATTCAATCTGGGGTATTATCGTCCGTGAAGGACTATTACAGATGATAAATATTTTTTTAAGGTACTTAATATGGATAGTGGTTTTTTAATGACGGTGTCCGCAACGAAACCAGATTGGACTAGAGAAAAGAAAAGATTTTTTTCATGGTCTCCTTCACGTTCATTATTAGCAAGTATTCGTCGTTATCAAGCAGCTGAAAAGGAAATCGTACTATTTAGAAGTGTGATTAAGCTCAGTTGTGTATTAGAGCACCGTTTTTGGAGTGTTGTTACGGGAGCGGATATCCCTTTAAATTGTATGCTAGGTGGTGGGGTATTATTGCCTCACCCTAATGGAATTGTTATTCACCCAGATGCAGTAATTGGGCCTAATTGTTTGATATTTCAGCAGGTAACTATTGGTTCGATTGAAGGCTCAAAGGCACCTATTATAGGTGGACATGTTGATATTGGTGCAGGGGCAAAAATACTTGGGACGGTTAATGTTGGTGATAATGTTTTAATTGGGGCAAACTCTGTTGTATTAAATGATGTAAAAGAAGGAGCAACAGTTGTTGGTATTCCAGCCAGGGAAACCTAAGTAATATTTTTCATTTGAGTCATACTTAGTGAGCTTGCTGAGAGTCATTTGTATTGTGTGTAAATAAGAGGTACTAGGCTTTATGGGGAATACATTGGAAAGAAAGACTTCTCCTTCCAATTCAATGGAGTTTAAGGGTTTTCGGTATAGTCTTGCTGTTATTGGTCTAGGGTATGTAGGCTTACCTTTGGCAGTCGAATTTGGAAAAAAGTTTTCTACGATTGGTTATGATATTAATTCAAGTCGTATTGGTGAGCTGAAATTAGGTAAGGATATTACACTTGAGATCACTCAGGCTGATATAGCTGAAGCACCTTTACTTAAATTCACCAACGATGTGTCAGATCTTAAACAATGTAATATTTATATTGTTACTGTTCCAACTCCCATAGACGGTAGTAAAAGCCCCAATTTATCACCTGTTATTTCTGCGACACATTTGGTAGCAAAATATTTAAAACAAGGTGGTATTGTTATCTATGAATCAACGGTTTACCCCGGAGCAACAGAAGAGATCTGCGTACCAATTCTTGAGGAAGTGTCCGGCTTGCGTTTTAATGTTGATTTTTACTGTGGTTATAGCCCCGAACGGATTAACCCTGGTGATAAGGAGCGCCACTTAAGCAACATAGTCAAAGTAACCTCAGGTTCTACACCGGCCATTGCTACTCTGATTGATGAGCTGTACCAATCTATAATTACTGCCGGAACACATAAAGCGAGTAGCATTAAAGTAGCCGAGGCGGCAAAGGTGATTGAAAATACTCAGCGTGATATTAATATTGCCCTAGTCAATGAGCTTGCATTAATTTTTAACCGTGTAGGTATTGATACCGAAGAAGTGTTAGAAGCGGCAGGCACTAAATGGAACTTTTTACCATTTCGCCCGGGTTTAGTGGGCGGTCATTGTATTGGAGTAGACCCGTATTACCTTGTGCACAAAGCAGAAAATTTGGGTTACCATCCACAGCTTATTTCTGCTGGTCGCCGTATCAACGATAATATGGGGCACTTTGTCGTTAGTGAAGTAGTAAAACTGATGGCCAGTAAAAAATTGAATATCGTAGATGCAAAAATTTTAATGCTAGGCTTAACGTTTAAAGAGAACTGCCCAGATTTAAGAAATACCCGTGTTGTGGAAATGATTGAAGAGCTAACCAATACCTATAACGCAAAGGTTGATGTATTTGATCCCTGGGTGGATAAACAAGAGGCGAAGGCCGTTTACAATTTGAACTTAATTGATCAACCTAGAGTTGGGCACTATGATGCAATAATTATTGCTGTCTCACACAAGCAATTTAAAGAAATGGGGCTTGATGGGGTTAAGGCCTTAGGTAAAGAAAATCATGTCTTATATGATATTAAGTATTTGTTTCCTTCAGATGGGGTTGATGGGCGCTTGTAGGAAAGGTTGCTTGATAGTGTCTTTGGGGTCGTAGATGCTTCTATAAGGGAATAGAAAGAGGGAATAATGAAATTAGCATATTTTACAAACCAATACCCAAAAGTTAGCCATAGTTTTATTAGGCGGGAAATTTTAGCTTTAGAGGACCTAGGGCACGAAGTTGAACGTTTTGCCTTAAGATCTGATGAGGCGGAATTAGTGGATCCACTTGATGAGCAGGAGTTTTCTAAAACTTCGTATGTTCTGTTAGAACCTAAACGTCTAATTTTACTTGCCTGCTTTAAAGCTTTTTTAAAGCGGCCTTGGTGTTTTTTGAAAACGCTAAGCTTGGCGGTTAAGTTAGGGCGGCGTTCTGATCGAGGTGTATTGAGGAATATTGCCTACTTTGTTGAAAGTTGCGTGCTGCTTAAATGGCAAACAGATAAAAATATTCAACATATCCATGCACACTTTGGAACCAACTCTACGTCTGTGGTCATGTTTGCTTATTTATTAGGTGGTGCTGGTTATAGTTTTACAGTGCATGGGCCAGAAGAGTTTGATAAACCAGAATTTATTTCTTTAGCAGAAAAAATAAAACATAGCCGCTTTGTTGTTGCTATCAGTTCTTATGGTCGTAGTCAGCTGTTTCGTTGGATTCCTTATGATAGTTGGCCAAAGGTAAAAATAATTCGTTGTGGCTTAGATTCTGCTTTTTTAGAAGGCGGTGATAATAAGAGCCCTAATATAACGAGAAAATTAGTATGCGTGGGTCGTTTATGTGAGCAGAAAGGTCAGCTTTTATTAGTGGAATCCATGAAATCTCTTAAAGAGTCTGGGTTTGATTGCAAGCTTATTCTTGCGGGAGACGGCCCTATGAGAGCAGAGGTTGAAAAAAGAATTCTAGAATATAGTCTAACTGATAGCGTTGAAATTACGGGCTGGGTCAGTAGCGATCAAGTTAAAAAACTGTTAATTGATTCACGTGGGTTGGTGCTGCCAAGTTTTGCTGAAGGCTTACCAGTGGTAATTATGGAAGCGTTGGCACTTTATCGCCCAGTTATATCAACGTATGTTGCGGGAATTCCTGAGTTGGTTAAACATGAGGAGAACGGGTGGTTAATTCCTGCGGGGGATGTTGCTGAGCTTACCGGTGCGATGCAGGCGTTATTGAATGCAGATCATGAAATGCTCTTACGTATGGGAGTGCATGGACATTATGCTGTTAATGCACAGCATAATGTTAAGCAAGAGGCAGTAAAGCTTGCAAAACTCTTTGAAGCTAACTGTTAGCTATGTTGTTGGATTTTGTAGTTGTTAGTATGGCGATAGGGCTCGCAATACCATTGCTGGTTGTTAGTTTTGAATTATTAATTACCTTGTTTCATGAAAATGTGCGGGTCTCTGACAAGGCGGCGGCTGAATTACAGGGTACGTACAAAATCTTGATGCCAGCTCATAACGAGGCAGGGATTATAGGTAAGACAATTTCTAGTTTGCTGCAACAATCAGTAAGGCCTGATTCCATACTCGTCGTAGCTGATAATTGTACTGATAATACGGCTGAGATAGTAAAAAGCTTGGATGCTACAGTGCTGGAACGAGTAGATGCTATACAACGCGGCAAAGGCTTTGCTCTTGATTTTGGTATTAAGTATTTGAAAGAGACTAAGCAACCGGGCGTGATTGTTGTGTTGGATGCTGATTGTGAGATTGATGCCAAAAGTTTGAACCTGTTAGTGACTGAGTGTCTGAAAAAGAACCGGCCTGTCCAAGCCCTTTATCTAATGCGACATAGTGCTTCCGTATCACTTAAGCAGCGTGTAGCTGGCTTTGCTTGGCTGGTGAAAAATAAAATTCGCCCCATTGCTGTTAATAAACTGGGCTTGCCGGTTACTTTAACCGGTACTGGTATGGCTTTTCCCTGGCATGTTTTTGCAAATATAAATGTTGGTCACGGCAATATTGTGGAAGATATGCAGTTAGGCATTGACTGTACCTTAAGTGGATTTTCACCAATTTTTTGTCAAGAGGCAGTTGTTTATAGCGATTTCCCTGAGCAGGTTCAGGCTGAAAAAACACAGCGTACTCGTTGGGAGCATGGGCATTTATCTACCATTGTTGAACAAGTACCAACATTATTTAAACAAGCGATTACCCGTAGAGACTGGCGCTTACTAGGCTTAGCATTAGATATTGGTGTGCCACCATTGTCTTTATTGGTGATAGTTGCATCTCTTTCTGGAATCACATTATCAATATATTCCTTTGTGGTGGGCGTATATGCACCACTATATATTTTTCTAATAAGTTTTCTTTTCTTTATAAGCTTGTTGGTAGCTAGTTGGTGGCAGTTTGGACGTGAATATCTAACCGTTAAAGAATTGTGTGGCATTCCTGTGTATGTTGTTTCTAAGCTCTCTGTGTATGCGGCCTTTATTTTTAAAAGGGAAACCTCTTGGGTTAAAACATCACGAGATAAAAAAGATGAATAAGGTTCTTTTAACACGTACTGATAAGGAGCCTATGTTAATGAAAGCATCAAATTCAACAAAATATGAATGGGTGAATTACGCCAAAGGTATCGGTATTATTTTGGTAGTCTATGGGCATGTTGCTCGGGGTGTTTTTAATGCGGGTATGACTGAAAATGAGAAGCTTTTTAGGCTTGTTGATGCTGTCATTTATTCATTCCATATGCCCTTGTTTTTTTTCTTATCGGGTCTGTTTTTTGTCGGCTCGTTAAGCAAAAGAGGTGGGAAAGGACTGGTTGTTAGCAAGTTAGGTACTATCGTTTACCCTTATATCCTTTGGTCACTTATTCAAGGTGGGCTGTCATATTCATTGCAAAACATTACTAATTATAAGACGACAGTTAGCGATGTTTTAAGCCTGTTGTGGTTACCTCAGGACCAGTTTTGGTTCTTGTATGCCTTATTTGTTGTTTTTATCTTCTATACTTTCGCATATAGTTTGTTTGAAAACGTTCTTGCTCTATTTGCTCTGTCTCTTTTGCTTTATATTTTTAAAGGTGATTTGCGTATTAGCTGGTCGGTTGCGAATGCCGCTTTAAAATTTGGTGTTTATTTTTGTGCAGGTATGCTGTTTTCTTATTATAAGTTTAATGAGTTTAAGGTGAGTATTTTGTGGGTATTGGTGATAGTGGTATTGTTTGCAGTCTCTCAGTTTTGTTTCCATAATCAACTTTATACCGGAGATATTGTAAAGTTGATGATGGCTTTTATTGGCATAGGTATGGTGGTAGTGATCTCAAAGCTTCTTGTCGAGCGTTTTAATATCTTGATCCTACTAGGGCGTAATTCGCTTGAGATATATTTGGTGCATGTGATTTTTGGTAGTGGGTTTAGGATTATCATGCAGTACTTATTTGATCTTGAGAATAGTTCTTTTCACTTGGTTTTTGGTACCCTAGTTGGCATTTTTATTTCTCTTGTTTTTACCGAAGCTGTAAAAAGAATGAAATTGAATTTTTTATTCTATATACCAAAGCATCGTATTAACCAAAGTAAGACTTGATTGAGTTTAAAATAAACATGCTTAAAAGTAGAAATACATGGTCAATTTTAGGCTTACCATTTGATGCTGTTGATTTAAACCGTTCACTTGCCTTAATTGAAGAAGCAATAGAGCAAAAAACGCACTGCTTTCTTTCTACACCAAACCTTAACTTTGCTATAGCGGCTCAATCGGATACGGCGTTTTATAATTCAGTTGTTGATAGCGACTTAAGTGTGGCGGATGGTATGCCATTGATTTGGATAGCTAAGCTGTTGGGTATACCGATTGGTGAACGAGTGGCCGGGTCTACTTTGTTTGATGAACTATCGCGTCGCCCTCGTGAGAAAAAAATAAAAGTTTATTTTTTTGGTGGCCAGCAAGGCGTAGCCGAGCGAGCGCATGTAAAATTAAATGAAACCAGTGTGGGTATGCAGAGTTGCGGTTTTTATGATCCTGGGTTTGTGTCTATTGAACAAATGAGTGATACGAGTATTTTGGATGCGATAAACGCAGCTAAACCAGATTTTATTGTGGTGGCTTTAGGCGCTAAGAAAGGGCAAGCTTGGATTCAAAAAAACCAAAAGTATTTGAATGTACCGGTTATTAGTCATTTAGGCGCGGTCATTAACTTTGTAGCCGGGAATATTCAGCGTGCTCCCGAGCGATGGCAGCGGTTTGGTTTGGAGTGGGTATGGCGGGTTAAGCAGGAACCGAGTTTGTGGAAACGGTATTTTTTTGATGGTTTAGTATTTATTAAACTATTGTTGATGAATGTTTTCCCACTGGCGATATACGATCATTTTCTTAAACGCTCGGCATGCTTTAGTAAGCCTTGCGATATTCATTTATCACAAAACAGTGATGGGCGAATCGTTTTAAAAGGCAGTTTTAATTCCTTAACATTAGAACCAGTGAAGCATGTTTTTTCATCTATAATCAATGAAGGGAAAGGATCAGTGACAATGGATTGTTCTAAGCTTAGTTATATAGACTCGGCCTTTATTGCTACTCTTATGCTGTTACAATCACATTTGGCAAAGCAAGGTCGGCATTTAGCACTTATTAATGTATCAAAGCGAATCAATACCTTGTTTAAACTCAATAATGTGTGGCATCGCTTTAATATTGAACATTAAGTTTTAGGAAAATACAAATCAAAGGGAGAGGTCGATTGATAAGTAGAAAACACATAGCTTTTTTATTGCTGGCATTGGGCGCGGCTATATGGGCCTATTGGAATGGTCTGTCAGAAGCCTTTTTCCGTTGGGAAAATCAAGAAGAGTATAGCCATGGCTTTTTAATTCCATTAGTAACCTTGTATATACTTTGGGAGAAAAAGGGGCTTATTTTATCCTCTGTGACTGCTCCACAATGGTCAGGAGTATGGCTGATTATCATTGCCTCTATTGTCTTTTTGATTGGTGAAGTCAGTGCTCTATATTTATTGATTCAATATGCCTTTGTATTGGCTTTAATTGGCATATCACTAGTGACCATTGGTAAAGGCACGCGGTATACGGTTACACCTATACTCCTATTGTTGTTTGCTATTCCTCTGCCTTATGTTATTGAGGTGCTGTTAACGGCTAAGTTGCAGTTAATTTCTTCTTCACTAGGCGTTAGTTTTATTCGACTCTGCCAGATACCCGTATTTTTGGAAGGTAATGTAATTGACTTAGGGGTGTACCAACTACAGGTGGTTGAAGCCTGCAGCGGTTTGAGGTATTTGTTCCCCTTGATGAGCCTTGGCTTTATTGCGGCTTATTTTTATCAAGCGTCATTTTGGAAGCGAGCATTAGTTTTCTTAGCAACGATTCCAATAACTATCTTAATGAACAGCTTCCGTATTGGAGCCATTGGTGTACTGGTGGATAACTGGGGCATATCGATGGCCGAGGGCTTTTTGCACGATTTTGAAGGCTGGATTATTTTTATGGCCTGTGCAGTGCTGTTATTTGTTTTAATTTGGGTGCTAGAAAAGTTAACGAATAAGGATGGAAGTTTAGCTGCTGTGTTTGCTGTTGTTGATACTCCCTTACCAACAGACGAAAAAAACAGCTCATTTGAAGGTCTTAGTTCTAAACCACTCATTGTGGCTATTTTACTATTAATGGGCTCAGGTGTTGTAGCTCAGTTTTTAGATCAACGTACGGAGAATCCGCCTGAACATCGATCATTTGTAAATTACCCTTTAAATATAGGTGATTGGAAGGGTCAACATGAAAAGCTTGATGATCCAGTTGTTGAGAAGCTTGGAATGACTGATTATTTGCTGGCAAATTACCGTAATGATAAAGGAACACTGGTTAATTTTTATGTGGCTTATTATCAGTCTCAGCGCAAAGGTGTTTCGCCTCATTCACCAAGAGTCTGTATTCCTGGTGGTGGTTGGGAAATTGCGGAGTTTGAACGCACTGAGGTGAATAACCACCCCGTTAATCGCGTATTGATCAAAAAAGGTAATCAACGGCAACTGGTCTATTATTGGTTTCAAGGGCATGGGCGTTTAATCGCCAATGAGTATATCAATAAGTGGTATTTATTCATTGATTCGATCTTTAAAAACCGTACCGATGGTGCTTTGGTTCGATACACCATTGCAGTTGGGCAACATGAAGATATCAAGGTGGCTGAAGCAAAAATTCTATCTTTTATGGCTGAGTCAGAATCTCAGCTTAATAACTATATAGTGGATTAGGGATAACGATGACTATTTTAAAATATGTGTTGGTTTTACTGGTTAGCTTTTGCGGCTTATCGGCTTGTGGTTCGTCTGCCGATAGTGCAGCGAGGTTTATTGAAAGTGGCAAAGAATTATTAGCTGAGAATAAGCCTAAAAAAGCTAGAATTGAATTTAAGAATGCCATTCAGGTAGACCCTAAAGTGGCCGAGCCTTATTATCAACTTGCGTTGCTTGATGAAAAAGCTAAAAGTTGGAAATCAATGTATGCAAATTTGCTAAGGGTAGAGCAGTTAAACCCAATGCATCATGAAGCAACCGTTAAATTGGGCCAGCTGTATTTGTTATCAGGCAATAATGAATTTGCTATGGAACGTGCTGATAAGGTTTTAAGTCATGAGCCTGATAATACCTTAGCGTGGATTTTGAAATCTAGCGTAGAACTAAAAAAAGAAAACTATGCCTTGGCAATGGAGCACGTAGAACATGCATTGAAGGTTGAGTCTGCAAATATAGAAGCCATTTCTTTAAAAGCTATTTTATTAAATAAGCAGGGCGAAGTTCAGCAAGCTATTAACTTGTTAACTAACACAATCAATAAAGAACCAGACCAGTTAGCGTTGAAAATGATTAAGCTCTCTATTTTAGAAGAGCAAAAAGATTATTCGGCGATGGAGTTAATGTATCAAGACTTGAAAGCCAAAAACTCTTCAGAGACATGGGTGTTTGTATCGTTAGCTAAATTATACAATATGCAAGGTAAATACCTTAAAGCAAAAGAGGTGCTAGAAGAATTTGTAGAGGCTCAGCCTGCTAATATTGAAGCCAAGCAGCTGCTAGTCTCCTTAGTTGAAACAAAAGAACCAGAGTTAGCATTAAGCTTGTTGGATGCTTATATACAGGAAGATGCAACAGCATTTGATCTTCGTTTTAAAAAAATAGGCTTATTAATTTCACAAGGTAAAACAGAGGCTGCAAAAGCTGAATTAGAAGCCATTAGCGAACAAGAAGATAACATTGAGAGTGCGAATAGGGCAAATGTAATGCTGGCTAGCTTTGATATGCAGCAAAACCATAAAGAGGCCGCAAATAAAAGGCTGGAAGAAGTTTTTCTAAAAAGCCCTGAGCATGAAGCCGCCTTATTACTAAAGGCACGAATAGAGGTGGCCAGTGGTGATATTGATTCAGCTGTCACACGATTACGGACTGTTTTGCGTAATAACCCTGAATCGGAACAAGCCCTTGTATTATTGGCTCAAGCTTATATGAACAGTGGGTCTGTTGAATTGGCAGAAGATAGTTTCCGTCAGGCATTGGTCGTTAACCCGGGCAATACGGTGGCGGCTTTATCAGTAGCTAAGGGTTTGATGAAGTCAAATGACTTAAATAGAACCGAAACGGTATTAACGAATGCGTTAACAAAAACGCCTAATAACGATGCTATTTTACAAACACTTGCCCAAGTTAGGCTTCTAAAGAAAGATTGGTTAGGTACGCAAAGTATTGTTGATAGCTTATTTGAGTCTAAGAAAAACTTTGCTGTGGCCTCCTATTTGTCAGCGCGTATATCGCAGGGACAAGAGCGTTATGCTGATGCGATTGAAGAGTATAAAAAAGTATTACAAGAACGTCCCGGCACTGGTCGAGCAATCCAAGGTTTAGCCTATTGCTCAGTTAAGTTAGGTCAGGAGCAAGAACTGTTAACCTATTTGGATGAGTTTACGGCGAGTCATCCACGTCAGTTTACGGCGTATTTAGTACAGTCAAATATCCATACTAACGATAAAGCTTGGGAGCAAGCGATAGCTGTGTTAAATAAGGGGCTTGCAGTAGATAAAAAATGGTTAGGCGGGTATGGGGCGTTGGCTACAATATATTTACGGCAGAAGCAGTTTAATAAAGCCATTAATAGCTACTTAGCAGGCATTGAGATAGCACCTAAAAGTAATGGTTTAGTGATGCAATTAGCCTCCGTATACGAGCAGCAAAATGAATCTGTTAAGGCAAAGGAACTGTACGAGCAAGTTCTGGAACGTGACGCTACGATAGAGCCGGCCATCAATAACCTGGCAAGTTTATTAACGGATCAGTTTCGTTCAGAGGAGAACCTTAAAAAAGCTGAGGAGATTTCAGCAAGGTTCAAAAATGCAACAGAACCTTATTATTTAGATACTTATGGTTGGGTTAGGGTGCAGTTGGGTTTGCTAGATGAGGCTCAAGCTGCGTTAGAAGTGGTAGTGCTGAGTGCGCCAAATGTTGCTGTTTTTAATTACCACTTAGGGTACTTATACCAGTTACAGAATAAACCAGTAAAGGCTACAAAGTACTTAAAGTTGGCTAAAGAATTAGCGGATAAACAAGGGGATACGAAAATGAGTGAGCAGGCATCCGCTTTGTTAACAACAATGGAGTAGTGAAAAAAAGCAACCTATGTATACATTAAATGTAGGTTGCGGCTGACGAAGGAAGCCCAACGCATCAAACTAGTAATTTAAGAAAAGGTAAAGTGTTCAGGTGGGGGTGTTGGGCTTAAACAGCACAGGCCAACCTACGCAACTCTTCACAGTGATTCCGAAGTATAATGACTCAATGGTAGGTTGGTGCTGACGCAGGAAGCCCAACGTATCAAGCTTGCAATTTAAGACAAGGCAAAGTGTTCGGAGGTGGTTTTGTTGGGCTTAAGCAGCGCAGCCCAACCTACAAGTCATTCACGGTGTTGAAGAAAGGTAATAACCTAGGGTAGGTTGGTGCTGACGCAGGAAGCCCAACGTATCAAGCTTAAAATTTAAGACAATGCAAAGTGTTCGGAGGTGGTTTTGTTGGGCTTAAACAGCACAGCCCAACCTACGAGTCATTCACGGCGTTGAAGAAAGGTAATAACCTAGGGTAGGTTGGTGCTGACGCAGGAAGCCCAACAAAATAAAGATGCTTTAATAACAAATGACCGCACGATCTATATTTTTTAAACGCTATATCTTATGGTTGCCGAAAGCTTGGTTTTTACTAATACTATTATTCACGTTAGGGTTAATACTTACATTGGGCTTTAGAGGTATTGGTTATTTCTTGGCGCAAACAAGCCCTAAATACGCAGAATATCTCGTGGTTGAAGGTTGGCAAGGTGAGCAAAGCCTTCAGCAAGCTATACTGATCTTTAATGACCCGAAAAATAATTACAAATACATTATTACAACGGGCGGACCAAATACCCAATGGGGGCAAAAGGTTTGGTCAAGCTTCGCAGATAAGTCAGCTAATTATTTTTTAACCCATGGGCTTGCAGCTACTAAGGTTGTTTCTATACCTACACCTGAATCAGCGCAAAACCGTACTTATTTAAGTGCAGTGATGGTGCGAGATTGGTTTGCCGACAATAGCATTAAAGTAAATAAATTGGATGTTTTTAGCCAAGGGGTACACGCAAGGCGCTCCAGGTTTTTGTATGAATTAGCCTTACGTGATAGTGGCATTGGCGTTTATGCCTGTGAGCCAGAGGGATATCAATTATCTACTTGGTGGAAAAGTAGCCAAGGTGCAAAAACAGTAATAACAGAAGCAATAGGCTTTATATGGACCATCTTTTTTTTTGAACCTAGCGCTATTGGCTCGCACCAAGAAAAGTGGGGCCAGTACTAACCCAGTCGAATGTAAAACCACCTCATATCTAGAAACCCTCTAATTTTCGTCATTTCATTGTGACTCTGTTCACAGAGTTGCTACTTACTTACCTGATAGCCTTCAATAAATTTAAATAGTGGCTATGATTTAAAAAAATTAATTTAAAAAGGACTGATAATGAACACCAACAAGATGCGCTTACTTTTAATTATTGGCCTTTTAGCGTCAACGCTTAGCCATACCGCTTTTGCTGGAAAGCCTGCCTATAGGCCCGGTGAAATTGTGGTTAAAGGCGATAGTTTTATGTTTAATGATTACGACGTTATTAAAACATTACCCTATTCTGGTTATACAGTCATTAAAGTTGCGCCAGGTAAGGAAATGGCGCAACTAAGACGTTTTAGAGACAAGGGTAAAAAAGCTAATTTAAATTTCATTGTTAAACAGTTTGCTACGCCAAATGACCCAGGGTTTGGAAACCAGTGGGGAATGGCAGCCATTCAAGCAGAGCAAGCTTGGAATGTAACAACGGGATTTGGTGTGAAAGTTGCTGTCATTGATACGGGCTTGACAACCTCTGGCAGCACCGATGGTATTACCTGCGTTGTAGATGCTAAGAACACAATTGACGGCTCTACCAATGTACTTGATGGCAATGGCCACGGTACGCATGTTAGTGGCACAATTAACCAAAATACAAATAATGGCCTTGGTGTTACGGGGCTTGCGCATGATGCTTGTGTTATGCCTATTAAAGCTATGGGTGATAATGGTAGTGGCACAGATGCCGACTTAGCCGAAGCGATTGCCTATGCCATTGATAAAGGTGCACGTGTTATAAGCATGAGTCTTGGGTATCCGGCTTCTTACTCGTTAAGTGATTTTGCTGGGAGTGCTTCGTATTCGGTTTTAAACGACATACCTAATAATGTGGTTGTTGTTGCCGCATCAGGTAATGAAGGAGCATCAACTGTTTCTTACCCTGCCAATCACCCAAATACGATTGCGGTTGGGGCGGTAGCAAATGGCAATGGCATTGCATCGTATTCTAACCAAGGCCCAAGTTTAGATTTAGTCGCACCAGGTAGTGGCATTGTGCAAGAAACGCGATACAACGGAAGTTGGAATTACTATTCATACAATGGAACATCAATGGCAACCCCGCATGTTTCAGCAGCAACTGCGTTATTACTATCAGCTAATAGTTCTTTAACTAGAATGGATGTATTGGCAAAATTAAAATCATCCGCTTTAGATTTGGGTGCTGCAGGTAAAGACTCAGTGTATGGCGCTGGGCTAATACAAGTGTCCGATTCATTAGTAGGTATTGGTGAACCGGTCAATCAGTCCCCCGTGGCATCGTTTACGGCTGATTGTGATGTCAATTATCTATGCACATTCACATCAACATCAAATGATCACGATGGGTTTATTTTAGACTCAACATGGAACTTTGATGATAGTAGTTCGGTTGTTACGATAACGTCATCATCAGTGAGTCACCAATTCTCGGCTTCTGGTGACTATGCGGTAATGCTAACCGTAACCGATAATGATGGTGCAACGAGCTCAACATCTAACCTTATTACCCTAGTCGGTGCTGTACCAACAGAAACGCCTAATGGTGTAACTGTAGGGGATAATTCAAATGGAACAGCCAGTATTGATTGGAACTACTCAGATAACACAGCTACGCATTTTCAAATAGAGCGCCGTAAGCAAAATAGAAAAGGCACATGGAGTGGTGGTTCATTGGTTGCAACAGTGGCTTCTACCTCGTTGTCTTACACCGATGCCAGTGGCAAAGGAACGTTCGCTTACAGAGTGCGCGCAACAAACTCTAACGGTGCAGGCGAGTGGTCTACTTGGGCTGATGTAAGCGTCAGTGCTGGAACGAAAACTGTTGGTGGTTCAGGTGGTGGCAATAAAGGTAAAAAGAAGTAAGCCAGAGTCGTTAGGCAATAAAAAAGGGAGCTTTTGCTCCCTTTTTTATTGTTTGTAGATTGCCTTTAAGGTTTGTTTTTTCTACGGAAGCCCATAAAGCCAAGTAATGCTGGACCAAATAAGCATAAATCAGCAGGTAATGGTGTTAGAGGAAGGTTAGAAAGAATTGCACTGCTAATGTCACCGATGAGGGTTACCAAAGATATTACTTTATTGAGCAACACCCTAACTGAAATGGCTTAATGAAAAGAAATAAGAGCCTTGAAATAGTTGTGTTGACCTTTTGGATTGCCAACAGTCTGCAAATGGTGGTACGAAAAATGGTAGAGAACCAAGTGCTAGTAAAGGTAAAAGGAAGTGGGTTATAGTAGTTAGACAATAAAAAAGGGAGCATCTGCTCCCTTTTTTATTGTTTGTGGTTTGGCTTTAAGATTTGTTTTTTCTACGAAAGCCCATAAATCCAAGTAATGCAGGACCAAATAACCATAAAGCAGCAGGTAATGGAACTGGGTTACCAAAAATGCTAGTACCTGGTATATCAGAACCAGTTGAGTAAATTGTAATATGAGACAAGGCTTGGGGCTTATCATTTTTATTTACAATGCTCATAATAAACTCACCGCCGGCTCCGCTTGTAAGGTCTTCAAGCCCTTTAAATAAATAAGCTGAGTATTCACTTGAGGCTTTTAATACGACAATAAATGGTGAGCTTAATGGATCCGTTCCGGTATATTTCCAATCACCTGAGGTCCCGGCATCTGCTGATAAAGTATCACTAGTTCCACCAATGTCTAATTTTGCAGCTTGATCCCACTTTATTAAAGAATCTGGCTCGCCGAAGATCTTGTTCATCTGGTCTGCCGTGTCATTCCCATCTATTGAACCCGCGCACGCATATGAATTCGAACCATTAGCAGTAACGTCGGTTACAGCACAGGGATCAGATACAAATGCTGCATGAGCAGAGGTTGTGAGTAGAAACAAAGCACCAAAAAATAAGCTTTTTACTATTGGTTTTTTCATAAATATAAGTCCTTTTTATTTGTAGTATGTGAAGTCTATCACACTTTATGTTTTTTTTTATACTATATGTAAGTCAATTTAGCTAGCTTAAATATTGATAGGGTTATGTGAATGATGAGTCCTAGCCTTTATTTTGATGTTAATGATATGAAGTTTACATGTTATGAGTAGACCTTTAATGAAGTGAGGTGGCCAAAATTACTTGACCACTACAAAGTCTAGGGTGATAGGTGTAAAAGTACTGATAAGAATTATCAGTATATAAACACTAGACGCTCACAATGAGGTTATCGTTTAGGTCTGGAAATTATATGGCGTACACAAAAGATGGTTTTTCTGGATTGCACTACACTTTAAATTAGCAATTGGCGGAATTATTAATGCGGTTAAATAGATGCGATAATAAAATCATGCAGCGTTTGTAAGGTGTAATAAGTAAGTTACTTAAATTAGGAGTACATGATGTACAAAATTTCTCACCATGGAGCGGTGACTGGGGTAACGGGGTCTTGCCACCGATTATCAATCAATGCGAGTGGCACAGATGAGGCATTTGCAGTGCTTATTGATTGTGGTTTATTTCAAGGTGTTGAAGCCGAGCAAGATCAGCTGACTAAAAAGCAGGTTAACTTTCCCATTGATGATGTTCGAGCGGTGTTATTAACGCATTGTCATATTGATCATGTGGGTCGGCTCCCTTATTTATTAGCAGCGGGGTTTAATGGGCCTATTTATGCAACAAAGGCCACGGCCTTATTACTACCCTTGGTAATTGAAGATGCATTGAAAGTTGGAGTAACGCGTAATGCGTCTATTATAAGGTCGGTAATGGCGCGTTTAACCAAGCAGTTAGTGGGTATTGATTATGGGCAATGGTTTGGCTTGGCTGATAATTTAAAGGCCAAGTTTAAAGTGGCAGGGCATATTTTAGGCTCTGCATATATTGAGTTTGATGTATCTCAGCAACATAAAAGCAGTAAGAAAGTCTCTAAACGTGTGGTATTTTCGGGTGACTTAGGTGCACCGTATTCACCCTTATTGGCAGCGCCCAAAGCCCCTTATCGTTGTGATGATTTGGTGATTGAAAGTACCTATGGTGATCGCCGACATGAAAGCCGTACGAAACGTCGAGCGATGTTACAACAAACGATTGAGCGGTGTTTAGCAAACGATGGAACGGTACTTATTCCAGCTTTTTCTATTGGCCGTACTCAAGAGTTACTGTATGAAATTGAACATATTATTCATTCACAAGGTGGTGATTGGAAAAAGGTGGATGTTATTGTGGATTCGCCACTAGCGGCCAGCTTTACGACACACTACCGGCAGTTAAAGAGCTTGTGGGATAAAGAAGCGCAACGAAAATTATCAGCGGGGCGTCACCCCTTATCGTTTGAACAACTTTTGACTGTTAATTCACATACTGAGCATGAAGCATTATTGGCACGTTTAAAACAAACTGGTCAGCCGTCAATAGTGATTGCAGCCAGTGGAATGTGCGCTGGTGGGCGAATGCAAAATTATTTGCAAGCGTTGCTGGGAGATAAACGAACAGATGTGGTATTTGTGGGTTATCAAGCAGTTGGAACACCAGGGCGTGATATTCAGCAATATGGGCCTAATGGTGGCTATGTTATTTTTGACGATGGGGTACGAGTAGATATTAAAGCAGGCGTGCATACCCTAGGTGGATATAGTGCGCACGCAGACCAGAAAGATTTAATTAATTTTGTTAAACGTATGCGGCATAAGCCACAGATCATCAGGCTTATACATGGCGACGATAGCGCGAAAAAATCATTAAAGCATGAATTTGAACAGCAGTTTGATGCAGAGATTATTATTGCTAGTTAAGTAGGGTTTGGGTTGTTGGGCTTGAAAAACTCAGCCCAACCTACGCCAATATGATGGCAAGCAGGTAGGTTGGTGCTGACGCAGGAAGCCCAACAAGAAAAGGTTAAATTTAACGGTGTGTTTATAGGTTGTGATCGTTGGGCTTGAAAAATGCAGCCCAACCTACGCCAATATGGTGGCAAGCAAGTAGGTAGGTGCTGACGGAGGAAGCCCAACAAGAAAAGGTTAAATTTAACGGTGTGTTTATAGTTTGTGGTTGTTGGGCTTAAAAGGCGTAGCCCAACCTACGCGATATGATGGGTAGAAAGTAGCTTAGTGCTGACGTAGGAAGCCCAACAAACAAGAGTTAAATTAACGAATCGACTTAGCTTTTATAACCCTTTGGGTTTAAGCTTTGCCAGTGCCAGCTATCTTTAACCATATCCTCTAATTGCTGTGTTGCTTGCCAATTAAGCTCTTTTTTAGCACGGCTAACATCGGCGTAGCAGGCGGCTACATCACCGGCGCGACGTGGGACGATTTCATACGGTACGTTTACGTGATTAACCTTGCTAAAAGCTTCAACCATATCTAATACGCTAATACCGTTGCCAGTACCGAGGTTATAGGCTTGAACGCCCTTAATGCCTTCACTAGATAATAATTTTTCTACCGCTTTAAGGTGTCCTTTGGCAAGATCAACCACATGAATATAGTCTCTGACACCCGTGCCATCGTGAGTGTTGTAATCGTTGCCAAAAATGGCGAGCCGCTGTCGCCTGCCAATAGCGGTTTGGGTAATAAAAGGCATGAGATTATTAGGCGTGTCATTCGGGTCTTCGCCGATCATACCCGACGGGTGTGCACCAACAGGGTTGAAATAGCGCAGTAAAGCTATGGACCAGGGGGGTGTTTTATTAAGCGCATCGGCGGCGGGTAGGTCACCGAGCATTTGTTCAATAATAAGCTTTGAGCGCCCATAAGGGTTGGTGGCCGATAAGGGCATATCTTCAGTCAACGGCAGTTTGCTTGGGTCGCCATAAACGGTGGCCGATGAACTAAATACCAGTTTCTTACACTGCGCCGCTTGCATCGCTTGGGCTAATACTAAGGTGCTATTAAGGTTGTTGTCATAGTATTTCAGTGGCATCGCACAAGACTCGCCAACAGCTTTAAGGCCCGCAAAATGGATAACAGCGTCAATAGGGTGCTGTTCAAATATGCCCTTCATTAACGCGGCATCACGGACGTCACCTTTAATAAAGCGGAGTGCTTTCCCCGTGATTTGTTGTACGCGGTTTAATGACTCTTCACTGGCATTTGATAAATTATCAATGGCTAGCACCTCGTAACCAGCTTGTAATAATTCTATGCAGGTATGTGATGCAATATACCCTGCTCCGCCAGTGACTAAAATCATTTATTCATCCCTTAACAAAAGCTTCAGTATAACGTGTTCACTGGTTTTAGATAAGAGATGGTGTCGTTATAAAAAATTTGAAATTAGGGCGAAAAGTTTCAGTATTAATGGAAGCTACTATAAAATGCTGGCTGACATTAATAAAAGGGAGTCTACGGTGAAAGGGATTGTATTAGCAGGCGGGAGTGGTACACGTTTGTACCCCATCACACGTGGTGTATCTAAGCAGCTTGTGCCGCTTTATGATAAACCGATGATTTACTACCCAATATCTGTCTTAATGCTAGCGGGTATTACAGAGATTTTGATCATTACAACACCGGAAGATCAAGCTAGTTTTCAGCGCTTATTAGGCGATGGAGCTGAACTGGGTGTTCGTTTTGACTATGTTGTGCAGCCTTCACCCGATGGTTTGGCACAAGCGTTTATTTTAGGCGAGGACTTTATTGGTGATGATGATGTGTGCTTGGTACTGGGTGATAATATTTATCATGGCCACGATTTAACAAGTATGCTCGCTAATGCCGTTAAAAATGTAAGTTCGCAAAAATTTGCGACGGTGTTTGGTTACCGGGTTGCTGACCCTGAACGCTATGGTGTGGCGGAATTTGATGCTGAAGGCAATGTGATTAGTTTGGTTGAGAAACCTGAGGAACCTAAAAGTAATTATGCGGTGACCGGTTTGTATTTTTACCCAAACGATGTGATCAAAAAAGCGAAATCTGTGGTGCCTTCGCATCGTGGTGAACTAGAAATTACATCGGTGAACCAACTTTATCTGGAAGAAGAACGCTTAAAGGTAGAGCTGATGGGGCGCGGTTACGCTTGGTTAGACACGGGTACCCATGAAAGCTTGCTGGAAGCGGCTCAATTCATTGAAATTATAGAAAAACGTCAAGGTTTGAAGGTGGCCTGTTTGGAGGAAATTGCATTTGAGCAAGGCTATATTAATAAGGAGCAGCTTGTGGCTTTAGCCCAGCCGTTGGCTAAAAATCAGTACGGTCAGTACTTGCTCCGGTGTGCAGAAGAAGCGGATTTGTAATGCGATTTATTAAGCAATCTATCCCGGATATTATTGTTGTAGAACCACAAGTGCACGGCGATGAGCGTGGTTACTTTGTGGAAACATTTCGACACGACTTGTTTGAAGAGGCGGTTGGTTATGCCGTTAATTTTGTACAAGACAATGAATCAAAATCCTCAAAGGGGGTGTTAAGGGGCTTGCACTTTCAATTAGCACCGCATGCACAAAGTAAGTTAGTACGTGTTATTGAAGGCAGTGTGCTTGATGTGGCTGTTGATATTCGTGTAGGTAGTCCTACCTTTGGGCAACATGTTGCGGTTGCGTTATCTGGGGAGAATAAACGACAAGTGTTTGTCCCTAGAGGTTTTGCACATGGTTTTGTAGTGCTGAGTGATACAGCAACGTTTGCTTATAAAGTTGACAATTACTACTCACCAGAGTGTGACCGTGGTATGGCCTTTGATGACCCGCAATTAAATATTGATTGGCGTTTACCGAGTGAGCAGTTGATGCTCTCAGGTAAAGACACAAAGCAACCTTTATTCAAGCTATTGCCTGAATGTTTTCATTATTCAACAAATTACTATGCCTAAAACGATTATAGTCACCGGTGGCAGTGGTCAGTTAGGACAGTCAATACGCGGTTTAGTTGGAAGTGAGGCGGGTTGCCGGTATCTATTTCCAAGCCGTGAACAGTTAGATTTAACTGATTCAGCGAGTATTGATGCCTTTTTTGAGGCAAAGGCGTTTGACTTAATTATAAATTGTGCGGCATATACAGCGGTTGATCAGGCAGAGTCAGAGCCTGAATTGGCCGACCAAATTAATCACTTGGCCGTTAAAAAGTTGGCTAAAATTGCATCAAACCGGCACGCAAGGTTTATTCATATTTCAACCGATTATGTGTTCAACGGTGAAAACTTTAAACCCTATATTGAAAGCGACAAGGTGGCGCCGCAAGGCGTATATGGTTTAAGCAAGTTAAGGGGTGAGCAGGTGGTTCAATCGCTGATGCCACGCAATGCGGTTATTCTTCGTACCAGCTGGGTGTATTCCGAGTTTGGCAGTAACTTTGTTAAAACAATGCTCAAATTAGCTGGGCAGCGTGATGAGTTGAACGTTATTTACGATCAAGTCGGTACACCTACGTATGCAGGGGACTTGGCAAAAGCCATCCTTCATATGGTTGGGTCGGAGGTATTTAATCAAGCTGAGTTTGAAACGGCAATTTACCACTACAGTAATGAAGGCGTTTGCAGTTGGTATGACTTCGCTATCACAATATTTGAATTAAATGGTATCGATTGCAGTGTGCGCCCCATTGAAACAAAAGATTACCCAACGCCTGCGAAACGCCCCCATTACAGCGTATTAAATAAAGCAAAAATTAAACAAGCATACGGCATTCAAATTCCTTATTGGAAAGAGGCATTACAACGTTGTTTGCTTGCATTACAGGAAAATTAATTTATGAAAACTATTTTGGTGACCGGTGGAGCCGGTTTTATCGGCTCGGCCGTTATTCGACATTTAATAAACGACACTGATTTTAATGTTATTAATCTCGATAAATTAACCTATGCAGGAAATTTAGAGTCGCTAAAATCAGTGAGCGATAATAATCGTTACGCTTTCGAGCATGTGGATATCTGTGATGCGTTTGAAATAAAACGTGTGCTTAATCAGCATCAACCGGATATCGTGATGCACCTTGCGGCAGAGTCGCATGTTGACCGTTCCATCGATGGCCCCGGTGAGTTTATTCAAACCAATATCGTAGGTACGTACAATTTGTTGGAGCAAGCGAGGCATTATTGGGCCTCATTAGATGATGCAAAAAAGACGGGTTTTCGTTTTCACCATATTTCAACAGATGAAGTATACGGTGACTTAGAAGGAACCGATGACCTGTTTACAGAGCAAACACCTTATGCGCCAAGTTCACCTTATTCGGCCAGTAAAGCAAGTTCTGATCATTTAGTAAGAGCGTGGCAGCGTACGTTTGATTTCCCAGCTCTTATCACCAATTGCTCAAATAATTACGGACCCTATCATTTTCCAGAAAAATTGATTCCATTGGTTATTTTAAATGCGTTAGCAGGTAAACCATTGCCCGTGTATGGGGAAGGAAAGCAGATTCGAGATTGGCTGTATGTTGAAGATCATGCGCGTGCGCTCGTGCTGGTTGCTACCAAGGGTGTTTTAAATGAAACGTACAATATTGGTGGACATAACGAGATGCAGAATATAGAGGTGGTGCGATCAATTTGTGTGCTATTGGAAGAGTTGGCGCCGAATAAACCTATGGGTGTTGAAACATATCAAGATCTTATTACTTTTGTGGCGGATAGGGCCGGGCATGATGTTCGATATGCTATTGATGCCAGTAAAATTCAAAGAGAATTAGGATGGTCTCCTCAAGAAACTTTTCAAAGTGGGCTTCGTAAAACAGTTAAGTGGTACCTTGATAACCAGCTATGGTGCAAGCATGTGCAAGATGGTAGCTATAAGCAAGAACGCTTGGGTATCGTTGGTTGATCATCTTGAAGGTATTAAAATAACCCCACTTTTAGTTGAAATGTTTTTGTAATCTATTAAATATGGATGTTTATGACGATAAAATTAGGTGCGTTTAGGGTAAATATTAATTAGCTTAGAAGGTAATGACCTCAAACCTAGATTAGTGAAGGGGAAAGCCCTTGTTGGCGTTATACAAATTGACCACTTACAGACTGTAAGTGGTTTTTTTGTGCTGAGTGAAGTTGATAGATAGTTTAATGTTAAACCTGTATTGCTTACAGCAAATTTAGACCTTCTGGCCTAATTGTTAGACGCCCAGCAAAAAAATAATTACTGACTATACTAATTCCTACATTGATTCTTAACTTTCTCTAGGTGTTTTTTGCCTTAGAGACTTTAACCACTACTAATAAAGAAGCTATGAATTATCGGTTAGTAAAAAACTGATTAAATTTAGGAAACACAATTATGAAGATATTTAAATCATTAATATTCACAGTTTGTTTTACCGTTTCATTTACTTCTTTAGCAGAAGATGAGTTGAGTCTGAGCCTTGAAGAGTTATTGGATGTTGAGGTGACATCAGTGTCGAAGCAAGGCGAACCATTATCTAATTCTCCGGCAGCAATTTATGTTGTTACCAATGATGACATTGTAAGATCTGGAGCTACCTCAATACCGCAGGCTTTACGAGATGTGCCGGGGTTACATGTGGCGAAAATAGGCTCGCAACGTTGGGCTGTTAGCAGCCGTGGGTTTAATGGCCGATTTAATAACAAATTATTGGTCTTATTGGATGGACGTGCAGTTTATTCACCCGTTTTTTCTGGTGTTTACTGGGAAACGCTAGATACACTGATGTCAGATATTGAGCGTATTGAGGTGATTCGTGGACCCAGTGCGGCTATATGGGGCGCAAATGCAGTCAATGGTGTTATTAATATTATCACCAAGCATAGTGCTGATACGCTGGGTGGTTACGTAGAACTGGGTGCTGGCGACTATGAAAAAGGCTTTGCAGGGTTTCGTTACGGCACTAAGTTTGCTAGCGGTACAACTACACGGGTATATGCAAAAAGTTTTGAAGTTGACTCAACAATGCATAAAGAATCAGATATGAGACCTGGTTTAGATTCTTTATTACAAGGGGTTGATCTTAATAATAGTTCACGTCAACATCAGCTAGGTGGACGTATGGATATGATTATTGATTCGACATCAAATTTAATGTTAAGTGCAGATGGCTATCAGAGTGACTCAACGTCAACTCTTTTGACTCCTCAAGTATCACAACCATATCTAGGCGTTCAAGATAACCCATCTGATGCTAAAGGTTGGAATGTGTTGGCTAATTATACCAAGGCACTTTCCGCTAACTCAGAATATAGCGCAAAAGTATATTATGACTATATATCTAGAAAGGATCAGGAGCTTAGCTTTACTACCGATACGCTAGATGTTGACTTTCAACACCAACTCCAAATAGGCCGACAAAGTATCGTTTGGGGTTTGGGGTATCGCTATAACAAAAACGATTTAGAAAATAACTCGGTGATAAAGTTTGACGATGGAAGCCAGACCACTCACCTTTGGAGTGCTTTTGCACGTGATAAAATAACATTAATAGATGACTCGCTTTGGCTAACCCTGTCTACACGGTTTGAGCATAACTCCTATACAGGAACAGAATTACAGCCGAATATTAGGTTAATGTGGACGTTAAATGAACAACATAAACTTTGGTCATCCATTGCCTATGCCGTGCGTACACCTGCTTACGTAGAACAAGACTCTAAACTACATGTACAGACTTACCCAGCGGCTGTACCCTTTGCACTGCTGCCCGTTAAATTAGATATTGTTGGTAACGATGAGTATGAATCTGAAACGATGGTGGCTTATGAGCTGGGGTATCGTTTTTCACCTACACGCCGTTTTTCTATCGATGGCGCAATATTCTATAATGAATACAAAGACCTACGAAGTACAGATGAAACTGCTGCAACAGGTGTTCCTAATTCCCTCCCTATTCCAAGTTACATTATTGCATCAGTTCCATTTGAAAATGAACAACAGGGTCAAAACTTTGGTGTTGAGTTATCCAGTCAATGGTTAGTGAGTGATGCAGTAAAGGTTAAATTTAATTACGGTTTTGTACGTAGTAAATTTGGTTCACTTCAAACACAAAACACCGATGCACCTAAACATAGCGCATCATTGAACACAGACTGGGCGTTAACAGATAACGTGAACATGAATATGACATGGCGATATGTCGATAAGGTAAGCCTTGTTACTTCTGCTATTAATGCCAGCGACTCAATAGAAAGCTATCAAAGCGTTGATTTAGGGCTTAGCTGGCGTGTCGCAAATGATATTACTGTCTCTTTACATGGTAAGGATTTATTTCTTGGACCTCACCTTGAATACACCTCTGAGTTTTATACGCTTCCTTATCGCATAGAACCAAGTGTCTATGGAAAAGTATCGGTTGAATTTTAACGTTAGTCATTAGTTAAGAAAACATGATGACTATGTTTCGAATTAGGTTATGGGCGTTAAGTTTATGCTTGTTAACGATGGTGACTATACCATGCGCAACACAAGCAAGTGATGCGCGAACCCTGAAGGCTTCATTGGCCTATAACTTAGCTAAATTTGTACAGTGGCCGGAGCAAGTTGAGCCTAAGGAATATTGGCAGTTATGTTATTTTTCTGAGACTTACGACTTAAGTTTTAAGCCTTTAAAAAATAAAAAACTGCTAGGTAAAGCGCTTCATGTGAAACGTGTTCGTGATGCCAGCGAAGTGGGGCATTGCGATATAGTTTACATTGGTGCTGATAATAGGCGTTTATTAAGGCGTCTTTTTGTTGCCTTGGAAAAAAAGCCAGTATTAACCATTTCAGATAGTATAGGTTTTATTGATCAAGGTGGAATGATAGAGGTCATTAATATGAATGGTCGGTTACGATTTAAAGTCAACCATACTGAAATGAAAAACTCAAAAATTTTGATGAGTTCCAAAGCATTGAAACTTGCGATAGAAGTTAAGTAAAAAATATTAACCTTGTATATATATCAAAAAAATGTCATTGAGTTAAACAGTGTGTCTTTTTTGCTAAAGAAATAAGGTAGAGGAATTATTTAAAGTATGTTTAAAACCCTAAAAGCAAAACTAATATGTGCGATGCTATTGGTGTCGGTTATCTTGATCGGTGGAATGGGGGCGATGGCTGTCCATGAACAGACTAAAATAACAGAACATCAATCAGAGAAGCAACTAAGGGTGTTAAGTGTTTTAATGGCGAATAACCTGTTTGCTGCTTTACTGTTTGAGGATGCCATAGCTGCCCAAGAGACCTTGGCAACATTAACAGCTCAGGAAGATATTGTTAATGCTCAACTCTATGATTCTTCAGGGCAGCTTTTTGCTAGTTATTCTCTTGATCATAACAACCCTTTTTCCAAACTGCTATCGACAAAGTTATTAGAATTAAAGCAGGATTCTGTCGTTAATGATGAGGGTGTTTTAGCGTCATACATCCCGATGTACAACAATGGTGAGAGGATTGGACTGTTACATGTGAAAGATAATATGGCGAGCATGAATAGACAGAAAAAAGAATTTTATGCCTTAGTCATTTTTAGTAGTCTTTTTGCATTTTTGATTAGTGTGGTATTGGCACTTTGGATACAAGGTTATTTTACTAGGCCATTAGTGAAAATAATGGACGTAATCAGGGAGATTACACAGAGCGCTAATTACAGTAAACGGGTGAGTGTCGACGGTGAAGATGAGTTTGCAACATTAGCCACTCATTTCAACAATATGATTGCTGTCGTTCAAGAGCAGGAGGCTAGTTTGGATGCAAGCAACACAGAACTTGAGAATCGTGTTGTAGCGAGAACAGAAGAGTTAGAGAAAACGCTCGAATTAGCTAATCAAGCTAACAAAGTAAAGTCAGAATTCTTAGCCGTCATGAGTCATGAAATAAGGACACCATTAAATGGAGTGCTTGGTTTTGCAGAACTATTGAAGTTGAATGACCTTGGTGATGAGGCTAATGACCAAGTTGATATGCTGAATTCATCGGCTAATTCTTTATTAACATTATTAAATGAAATTTTAGACTTCTCAAAGTTAGATGTTGGTAAGTTGGAACTTGATGAACAGAGGTTTGAGTTAGCTCACCTGATTCGCTCGTGTATTGAGATGAATAAGGCCAAGGCAATACATAAAGGTCTGGAGCTAAACTTTGACGATAGGGGAATGGCGAGTCATTATTATTTAGGTGATAAATTAAGGCTACAACAAATACTGAATAACTTAATAAGTAATGCTGTGAAATTCACTTTATCTGGCTCAGTGAGGGTGTCTGTAGAAGAAAAAAAACAAGGTTCTTTTACACTTCTTACCTTTAGGATAAGTGATACGGGTGTTGGAATTGAGCAAGGAAAACTAGCTGATATATTTACACCATTTACGCAAGTAGATAGTTCTGTTACGAGAGAGTTTGGTGGTTCGGGTCTTGGTTTGTCCATTTGTAAACAACTAGTAGACTTAATGAACGGTGAAGTAGATATTGAGAGTGAGGTCGGTAAGGGAAGTATGTTTTCCTTTACTATTCCATTAATTGCAGTCGCTGTTGACGAGCCTCAAGTCGATTTTGGAGAATCTTCTAAGACAGAAGAGTTAGCGCCTAGTGCTAATATTTTAATTGCTGAAGATAACCCTGTTAACCAATTAGTAGTAAAAGGCCTCTTATCGTCATTAAATCAATCGTGTACCATCGTTAACGATGGTTCGGAAGCGTTGCAACGAGCAAAAAATGAAAGGTTTGATCTGATTTTTATGGATTACCATATGCCAGTTATGGATGGCGTAGCAGCAACAAGAGCTATACGTGAATTGGGCAGCAGTTCGCTCAATTTTGATACGCCTATCATTGCATTAACCGCTGATATTCAAACGTCGGTTCGCCATAAATTTAACATGGCGGGTGGGAATGATATTGTGCTTAAGCCCTTTACAAGAGATCGTATGAGCAGTTGCCTGAATAAATGGCTAACTGAGAGGGTAATAGTTGATAGGAAGGCAGTTAAAAAAGATATATCAAAGCCTACAAGGGATGAGGTTGAAGATGATAAAGATCCTATTTTAATTGCAGACAAGCTAGATGAAATAGCTGGTATGGATCCAGGAGGAGAAAATGGTCTTGTTAACAGTATTGTCGACTTGTTTTTTCAGCGAACGCCTGAGCTGATTGATTTGATGACCGAGGCCGTTGCTGAGAAGAACACTGAAGACTTATTTCAGGCGGCACATTCTCTTAAATCAAGTTCAGCTACTTTAGGAGCAATTAGGCTACAGTCGTTGGCTAAAAACATTGAACAGCATAGTCGAGATGGTAACTTAGAAGAGGCCACTATATATACCAAGAGAATATCTAGAGCATATGATCAAGCTGTACAAGAACTGACGTTGAAACTAAAAGAATTAGGCTGATGCAAACGAATAAACCTCTTGAAACCGTTCTTATTGTTGATGATGACTTAGCCATTAGAATGCTCATGAAGCAAGCGCTCTCTGATCAAAATTTACAGCTCATTGAAGCCGAAAGCGGAGAACAAGCCATTGAGCTCTTTAAACAACATTCTCCAGAATTAACCTTATTAGATGTCAATATGGGGGGGATGGACGGTTTTGAATGTTGTGAAAAACTACGTGCATTACCTAATAGGGAGCACCTAGCGATCGTGATGGTGACTGGCTTAGAAAGGCCTGAAGATGTTGAAAAGGCTTTTAATTTAGGTGCAACTGACTTTATGACTAAGCCATTGACATGGCCTTTGTTTAAGCATCGGGTGCGCTATATATTAAAAGCAAATCAAATGGTTCGAGATTTGTCTATTAACCAAAATGCCTTAACTAGAGCGCAAAGTATCGCTGGGTTAGGTTCTTGGACATGGGATTTTAAAGCGGGGCAGGGCAGTTGTTCAGTAGAAGTATGCCGAATGATTGGGATACCTACTCAGCCTTTCATTAACTTTAGAGAAGCGATAAGTTTTATTCATCCAGAAGATAGGGATGTTTATAGACGTGCGGTGGGTGCAGCGCTCCGGGAAAAGGAGGGCTACACTATTGAGTATCGTTTTTTTTACAATGGCAAAACAGTCAACGTAGAAGAGCGGGTTCAAGTGAGCCAAGAGAATGGTCATTGGCATTTATTTGGCATTTTGCATAACATTACAGATCGTAAAAACTCAGAAGAAAAGATTACTTACTATGCTTATTACGATACCTTAACAAAACTCCCTAACCGTCGACGCTTCATTGAGCAGCTACAGCAAGCTATTTTAACGGCGAAAAGGCGTCAGGAAGAGCTGGCCTTATTGTTTATTGACCTTGATCACTTTAAGCAAGTGAACGATACATTTGGGCATTATGCGGGTGATCAATTACTATGCCAAGTAGCAGATAAAATAAAAGAATGTGTGCGTGTTTCAGATGTTGTAGGGCTTGACAATGACACGACATACCAAGACGTTAACCATGTATCTCGTTTAGCGGGTGATGAGTTTACTGTATTATTGACCGAATTTGATGATGTTGACAATGTTGCGGCGATTGCTCAGCGGTTAATTGATGTCTTGCGAGAGCCTTTTTATATACTTGGAAATCAAATCAAAGTGTCGATTAGTATTGGCATTGCTTTTTATCCTGATGATGCTGTTGATAGAGAGTTATTGCTGCAACATGCCGATGCAGCTATGTACCACGCCAAAAAGTTGGGGCGTGATAATTATCAATTCTTTTCTAAGGAAATCAATGCTGCTTTAAAAGACAAAATAACATTAGAGTTTGATCTGAAGCAGGCGTTAGAAACAAATGACCAATTTGTACTTCATTATCAGCCAAAGATTAATATACATACACAGGAAGTGACTGGCTTTGAGGCGCTTATTCGTTGGCAGCATCCAACAAGAGGCTTGTTATCACCTTTTTTCTTTATTGAATTGGCTGAAACAAGCGGACTAATTGTAGAGTTAGGTCAGTGGGTGTTGGTAGAGGCATGTCGTCAAGCAAAAAAATGGCAGCAATCATTTGGTAAGCCTTATCAAATAGCCGTTAACCTGTCAGCCAAACAATTTAATAAAAAGCATTTACCTGAGCAAATAGTTCAAGCGCTAAAAGAAACTAACCTTAACCCTGAGTTGTTGGAAATAGAAATTACTGAAACCGCCATTATTAACAATATCGAGGAAACAGTGTTGTTGTTGTCGGAGCTAAAAAAACTAGGTGTCAAATTATCAATTGATGATTTTGGTACTGGGCACTCGTCGTTATCCTATCTTAAAAAATTCCCAGTCGACACGCTTAAAATTGATAAGTCATTTGTTGATGATATTGTTGTGAACGAAAAAGATGCGGCTATCGTTCATACTATTATACAACTGGCAGCGAACCTTGGTTTGTCGACAATTGCTGAAGGTGTTGAATATGCAGGGCAACAAAGTATGTTGCAGAAGATGGGTTGTGAACAAATGCAGGGTTATTTATTTAGTAAACCGTTAGAGGCAAAACAGATTGAGGAAACATTATTTTAGGTGTAGTAGGGTGCTCTCTGTACTAACTTTCTTTTGAATTAAAGCAGTGTCTGAAATCTGACTTCGGTAGACATCCAATATTTATCTTAACATACGCTGTTTAAGCTGCTCATAAGGTGTTTTACCCATGTGTGCAGCATGAGGCCTGAGAAAGTTATAATAATCCTCTCACTGAGCTAGTTTCTTGTGTAGGTCGACATTATCAGTGTAGTCGAGCATTTGATAGAACTCACGTTTATCCGTTAGGTGGGAGCGTTCAACTTTTCCATTTAAACGAGGCGTTCCTGGGTTGATATAAGCATGCTCCATCCCTAGGTCTTTAACATGCCAATGAAACTTTGTTTGGAACTCATGGCCATTATCAGTACGTATCATCTTTATCCTAAATGGACACTTTTCAACAACGTGATCAACAAAAGCAATTGAACTAGCCTGAGTGTGTTTCTCATAAATCTTAAGCGCTCTGATACGTGTGCAATCATCAATGGCGGTATATTGGAATTTTTTAAGGCGCTTCCCCTGTTTATCGATGAAGAATAAGAATTTGACATTAATCTGGACGTGGTGTCCTGGAACTTTCTTTTCATAACGCTTAAAACTCTGGCGAGAGCGTTTTTTAATCTTATCTGGAAGCCTGTTAAGCTTATTCCTCAATAAAACACGATAACAACCATTCCGAGAGAGTTTGATGTCATGGTAGCGTTGCAAATGCCAAACAATTATATCAGCACCAAAATGGTAGGTTTTTCTTAAATGAATGACCTTTTCTTCAATTTCCTGAAGGACACGTAATTTATGATTTTCAGGGCAAGGTCTGCTGTCGATTAAACCATTGTCTCCTTTGGCAAGATAAGCTCTTTTCCACGTATAAAATGTTTCACGGCAAATGCCAAAATAACGGCATGTCTTCGACACATTAACTATATGATTAGAGTGATTTAAAACTTTTAGGTTTCTAGATATATCTCGTTGAGCTTGCTGATTCATAATCTCGACTCCTGATATTAGGTGGTATTCAGTATAAACTGTCTAGCAAAGTCGAGATTTCTATAGAAATGTCTAGTTTATGAGACTCCCTTTTACTATGATTTATCTATTAAACGTTGCCTAAAATTAATTAAGGTAGGTGAAAATAGGATTGTGTTCTTACTCTACTCTGTGATAAATCTGTATTTTGTGTTGCTCAACGCAGCCCTTTTAAGAACATTAGCAGCTCTTTTAGTTTTAAAAAACTCTAAGCGTACTTGAGGTTTACCAACCGTATTTAAGGTGAGAATTAGGCTTTTTTTTATTACTTAAGATGAGGGTTGAATGATGGATCATCTTCAAAATCTATTAGACAAACATTGGCATCACCTCCCTATTGAAGAGGTGGTCGAGCTTTTCGATACAGATATTAATAATGGCCTTGACCTTCTCGAGGTGCAGTCACGTGTTGAAGAATTTGGGGCCAATGAACTAACAGCAACACAAGGCACTAGTGCTCTTAAGAAGTTCCTAACTCAGTTTCACCAGCCACTAGTTTATATTCTTATCGTTTCAGCATTGGTGATGTTTTTTCTGCAGGAGTGGGTTGATGCTGGGGTTATTTTTGGGGTGGTGCTGGTTAATGCATTGATTGGTTTTTTTCAAGAGGCTCGCGCAATCAAGGCGATAGAGGCATTGTCAAAAATGATGACGCATGAGGCTATTGTGATGCGTTCGGGGGTTAAGACACACATTGCCGCCGCTGACTTGGTACCTGGGGATGTTGTTTTACTACGTTCGGGTGATAAAGTTCCCGCAGACTTAAGGCTTTTTAAAACACGCGATTTACAAATTGATGAGTCGACGTTAACAGGCGAGTCACTTCCTGCTGAAAAAAATCAGGAGCAATTAAAGCAAGAAACGATATTAGCTGAGAGAGTTAATATGGCTTACTCGTCTTCATTGGTTACTTATGGGACAGGAGTCGGTATCGTAACGGCTATCGGCAATTCAACTGAGGTGGGTAAGATATCTGAGTTGATTAATTTAACCGATGTGTTGATGACGCCGTTAACACGTAAGATCAGCGAATTTAGCTTGATTTTGCTTTACATTATTTTGCTGATGGCCACGCTGACATTTATTGTTGGCATGCTGCATGGAGAGTCATGGCTAGAGATGTTTATGGCGGCTGTTGCACTGGCCGTTGGTGCGATTCCAGAAGGGTTGCCTGCTGCGGTAACAATCACATTGGCGATTGGCGTCTCTAGAATGGCTCGACATCATGCCATTGTGCGCCGTTTACCCGCTGTAGAAACATTGGGTAGCACAACGATTATTTGCTCGGATAAAACAGGTACATTAACGCAAAACCAGATGACTGTGAAAGAGATACAAGCAGGTGATCGTTTTTTTTCTGTGTCAGGGAGTGGGTATCAACCAGAAGGAGACTTTCAGCTTGATGAAGAAACGATAGACCCCGCTGAACATCCTGCCTTGATGGAGTTACTGAAAGCAGGCTTGATGTGCAATGGTTCAAAGTTGTTAAGTAGTGAACAGGCTTGGCAGTTGGAAGGAGATCCAACAGAGGGTGCGATAATAGCTTCGGCATTAAAGTCAGGGCTTTCGTTTGAGAGCTTATCTGATGAAATGCCATTAATAGATACCCTTCCTTTTGAGTCTCGTTACCAATACATGGCGACCTTACATAATAGGTGTGATAAACCTCAGAGAATTTATATTAAAGGGTCATTTGAAAGTATTTCTGCCTGTTCGGATTACGCTCATACAGCCATGGGTGAAAAAGGCCTTTTTGACGTTCAACAGGTAGAGCGGCAACTAGAGAAAATGGCCGAGAAAGGTATGCGGGTGTTAGCGTTTGCCTACCTAGATTTAGCAGAACATAAAACAGATATTTCACACGAGGATGTTCAATCGGGTTATACATTTTTAGGCTTGCAGGGAATGATTGACCCGCCACGCCCTGAGGCTATTAAGGCCGTTCAAGTTTGTCAAACTGCGGGTATACAGGTAAAAATGATTACCGGGGATCATGCCGTAACTGCATCAGCGGTCGCGTCTCAAATTGGCCTCAAAGGGAGTGAAAAAAAGCACGCTGTTATCACTGGCAAAGCACTCGCTGCCTTATCGGATAGTGAGTTAGTGGAACTAGCTGATGAAACAGTTGTTTTTGCACGTGTTAGCCCTGAACAAAAACTGCGCTTAGTCGAGGCACTTCAGCTAAAAGGTCACGTAGTAGCGATGACTGGAGACGGTGTTAACGATGCACCTGCACTGCATCGAGCTAACATTGGTATAGCGATGGGTCGGGCAGGAACAGAAGTATCAAAAGAGGCTGCCGATATGGTGCTAACAAATGATAACTTCTCAGCAATAGAACAGGCCGTAGAGGAAGGAAGAGGGGTGTTTGATAACATCGTGAAGTTCATCACATGGACGCTTCCAACCAATATTGGAGAAGGCCTAGTGATTATGACAGCTGTCTTTATCGGTGCTAAGCTGCCGATTTTGCCGGTACAAATTCTCTGGATAAATATGACAACGGCGGTATTACTCGGCTTAATGCTGGCTTTTGAGCCAAAAGAAAAAGGCATTATGTTGCGTAGCCCACGTAAACCTAATTCCCCCATTCTTTCTAAGGTTCTATTGTTCAGAATTATTTTAGTTGGCTTTTTATTACTATCGGGTGCTTTTGGGTTATTTGAATGGGCGCTTGCTCGTGGTGCAAATGAAGCACAAGCTCGTACCGTTGCCGCTAACCTGTTTGTGTTTGGTGAGCTTTTTTATCTATTTAATTGCCGCTCATTAACTCAGCCTTTAGCAACTATAGGTTTTTTTAGTAACCGCTGGTTATTAGTAGGTGTGACGGTAATGGTGGTTTTGCAGTTATTGTTTACTTATTCAACATTAATGAACCGGCTTTTCCATACCGAGCCGATTGGTCTTATGGAGTGGGCGCTGATTCTTTTGGTTAGTTTTGCTATTTATTTCAGTGTTAAGCTTGAAAAGCAATACCGACTTAAGAAAGGTTGAATAACTTACATTACTTTGTGTACGATTTCAGTTAATATCTAAACTGTAAGCAAGTGTTGAATGTTGGCTATTACACGCAATCAATATTAAAAATCAAACTAGGAGAAAAAGATGACTATAGATGTTACTTTGGAGTTACAAGTCAGCGATGAGAATCGTGAAGCATTGTTAAATACACTAGAAGCAATCTTACCCGATACACGCAGTTATAAAGGTTGCCAGAGTATTGTAGTAACATGCAATGATGATGATCCACTGAATATTGTGCTGCTTGAAAAATGGGATACACGCGCAGACCATGAAAGTTACATTGCTTGGCGTGCAGAACGAGGCGATTTAGACAAGCTGGGTGCTCTACTAGTAGCGCCACCAGTTTCTAAGTTTCTGAAAACATTAGATATATAATTCTTAATTATTAAATTTCAAGTAGCCATAAGTACCTTATGGCTACTTGAGCTGTGCCTGGAAGGGCTCCAAACTTTTATCTAACAAACAATTGTTATGCGAACTAAACTGTTTTTTTTGGTGGTGGCAACCGCTATCTTTTTAAGCGCTTGTGGAAATCAAACAACTGATCAACGATTAGATCAGCTTGTTGAGGTGGTCGCTTTTACGCATCAGTCAGCAACGCGTGTTATGGATTACCCAGGTCAGCTTCAAGCTCGGTATCAAAGTGAACTATCCTTTCAGGTAGAGGGGCGTTTGATGAAACGTTTAGTCGATGTGGGGGATGTGCTTCACAAAGGTGACCCTCTTGCCATATTGGATGCAAAAGACTATGCCTTGAGTAGCGAAAGCTTGCTTAATCAACAAAAAGCCGCTGAATCAGATTTTAAACGAGCTCAACGTGACCTAGCTCGTGCAAAAGATTTGTATAAAAAGAACTTTGTCGGCCAATCTGAGTTAGATAAGGCCATTAACGTTGAGCGGGCATCTTATGCAACGTTAAAAGCATTAAAGGCTGACTATGCACAACAAGAGAATCAACTTGGATATGCTCAATTATTAGCACCGGCTGATGGAATTGTGACGACGCTTAACGCAGAGGTAGGTCATGTCGTTAAGGCGGGTGTTCCCATTGCCACCTTTGCTTGGAAAAATGACTGGGAATTTGTTACAGCTGTGGCCGAAATTGATGTTAATCAGTTATCGCTTGGACAATCTGCCATGATTAAATTTTGGGTGCAGGGCGATAAGCAATATGAGGCGTTGGTGCGTGAGATTAGCCCAGTGTCAAGTAAGGGTTCGCCCTCGTATAAAGTAAAGCTAGCACTTAAAGACCAACCTGAAGACATGAAGCTTGGTATGACTGGACATGCATTGTTTCCGATCAAAGAAGAACCTATGGGTTTGTTGCCAACCTCTGCCATTGTTGAATTAGGTGGAAAAAAGGTGGTCATGACGGTTGATTCAACGACAAAAAAAGTACATGCCAAAGTCATAACGTTAGGGGATCCACTGGCTGATAAGGTGAGTATTATTAGTGGGTTAGACACAGGGGAGTGGGTTGTTATAGCGGGTGCTAATAAAGTTTCTGATGGAGAGACGGTTAGAGTTTTGACAGATGATTGATAAAGAGCGGATGAACCTTGCGCGATGGGGGATAGAGCACTCACAAATCCTTATTTACCTGATGATTACTATTTTAATAACGGGGACGTTTGCTTTTTTTAAACTGGGGCAACGTGATTTGCCTGCCTTTGCGATTAAAACTATTGTGGTGAGTGTGAAATGGCCAGGGGCTTCGGCAGAAGAGATGTCGCAATTCGTGACGGACCCTATTGAAACAAAATTACTAGAAGTGCCTTGGCTTCGCGAAGTGAGTTCGTTTAGTAAACCTAGTGAGGCGTGGTTTGTTGTTAATATTGAAGATTTTATGCCAAATGCCGCGATAGAAATGAAGGATCGCGCATATGAGATACGAAAAAAAATCAGCGATATAAAGCACCTGTTACCTGAAGGTGTTCAAGGCCCTTTTATTAATGATGAGTTTGGCGATATTTTTTCAATGGTGTATAGCTTTAATAGTGACGACTACTCCTTTGCAGACATTAAAGACTACGCAGAGAAAGCCCGCAATGCCTTAGTGCGGATTGAGTCGGTAGAAAAAGCCATTTTATACAGCGTACAAAACGAAAAAATATTTGTGGAGCTGGATGATAAACGTATGTCGGCGCTGGGTTTAGATCCTTTGCAAATTGGTATTTTGTTACAAGAGCATAATAAGGTTCAAACCAGTGGTCGAATAGAAGGTAAGCAGTCTTATTATCGACTCAGCCTTAATGATCGTTTTCAATCTATCGACGATATAAAAAAACTGCCCATTAAACTACAGGATAATAGCGTTATATACCTTGAAAATATCGCAACTATAAGCCGAGGTTACGAAGATCCACCCGTATTTAGAATGCGTGTCAATGGCAATCCTTCTATTGGGTTGGGTATTACGATGCGTAAAGGTTATCAGTTACTGACCTTATCAGATGAGGTTAAGGCTGCGATGGCAGAGTTTGCTGAACAATTACCAGCCGGAATAGAAGTAGCACTGGTGAGCGACCAGCCTAAATCTGTGCAAGCACAAATTAATCGATTTTTAGTTAAATTACTAATAGCTGTTTTAATTGTATTAGTGGTTTGTTATTTCTCACTTGGGTTACGTACTGGCTTTATCGTTGCACTAGCCATTCCTGTGGTTTTGGGTTTGGTATTTGTTATGATGTCTATATTAGAAATCCCTCTTACCCGTACATCTCTTGGTGCTCTAGTTATTGCACTTGGATTGTTAGTAGATGATGCAATGATCGTGGTGGAATTAGTACATGTAAAACTAGAGCAAGGTTGGGATAGGTTAAAAGCTGCTACCTATGCATATACTGCTACATCGAAACCGATGTTGAGTGGTACCTTAATTGCCGCAGTAGGGTTTTTGCCGGTTTATATTGTTGATGCAGCGCCGAATGAGATATTGGGTAGTCTTTTTGTAGTGATTGGTGTGGCGTTAATTGCATCCTGGTTAGTGGCTGTTTTATTAACTCCTTATTTGTCTTTTAAATTACTAAAAGTTGAACATGAGGGTAAGCAGCAGATACAAACAGCACATGCCGACAACACGCAGATGTATCAAAGTGACTTTTATAATTGGTTTCGTCGTTTAATTGCTTGGTGTATGTGCCATAAAAAAACGGTGCTGGGGGTGACTGCGCTCTCATTCGTTCTGACTATTATTGGGATGCAACATGTCAGAATGGAGTTTTTTCCAGGCAATGATCGCCCTGAAGCACTCGTCGATGTTTGGTTTCCAGAGGGGACTAGTTACCATCAAATGGAACGTCAGATTGCCGACGTTGAAGGGTTGCTAGACGAACAAGATAACATTGAAAATTACATTACTTATATCGGTGGGGATTCGTTGCGTGTACAAAATGATATGTACTTGGAGCAACCTAATGCGAACTACAGCAAGATTATTGTTATTGCAAAGAATCTGGATGCGCGTGCAGAGATAAAAGCTTTGTTAAGTGACTACTTTGCAACACATCAACCCAATGTGCGTACCCGTGTGTATAACCTTGTATATGGTTTGCCGTTTAACTACCCCGTACAATATTTAATCACTGGGAATGATGCTGAAAAATTGGCTGGTATTTCTGAGCAATTAAAAGAAATACTCAACAATAATCCAAAAACACGAGATGTGCATGATAACCGCCGAGAAAAACGGGTGGTGGTGGATATTAAACTTGACCTGCCTCGTGTGGCGGCCAGTGGAACTGATCCGGCGCAGATAAGCAAAACACTCGGCGTTATGTTAAATGGGTTACCGGTGACTCAATATCGTGAAGGTAATGACCACATTGATGTTGTGCTTCGTAATGAATCGGAGAACCGTTACAACCTTGATCGAATCAACTATTTACAGGTGCCTTTAGGCAACGGTACAACTGTTGCGCTGTCTGAGCTGGCAGATATTAGCTTGAAATTTGAAGAAGGTGTTATCTGGCGCTATAACGGATATCGTTCGGTGATTGTGCAGTCATTATTGGAAGAGGGCGTGTTGAACTTTGATGTGGTGAAAGAGCTGCAACCAAAGATAGATGAACTGCGTGATTCCTTGCCTAGCGGTTATCGTATTGAAGTGTTTGGAGAAGTAGATATCTCTAAAGAAGTTGATACGCAATTAGCGAAAACAATGCCTTTTATGTTGATAGCGATACTTTCCTTATTAATGTTTGAGCTAAATAGTATAAAAAAAATGCTCTTAGTTTTACTGACGGTGCCATTGGGATTGATTGGTGTTGTCTCTATATTATTGATATTGGACTTATCATTTGGTTTGGTAGCAAGGCTAGGTTTGTTGGCTTTGGTGGGTATCATTATTCGTAATTCGATTATTTTAATGGATCAAATTGATCAAGATTTAGCAGCGGGTTCTGCACCTTGGAATGCGGTATTGGAGTCAACTGTGCGACGTGCTCGGCCGATTATTCTGACGGCCTTGGCAGCTATTTTCGCGATGATACCTTTGATAACAGATTATTTTTGGGGTCCAATGGCCATCACGATGATGTCGGGGCTGTTAGTTGCGACACTGTTAACGTTGCTGGTTTTTCCAACGATGTACGTGACTTTTTTTAAGGTTAAAAGCCAGTAATGGAAGTGACGGCTGCACCCTGAGGCGTGTACAAGCATTTATAAGGATTGTTGCTGATTATGGTTTGTTCTGTTATTTAAATGTAAGTTAGGCGCTCGCTGTCAACTTAAGGTGGAATGGATTACCTGCCCTATATCAAGACTGGGGCCAATATTTATAATATTGCTTGTATAGTATTTCATTTAGTTGAATAATCTTTGAAATGGAATTGTTAAAAAGAATGGATAGGAAAAATAAAATATTTGATGTAGCGTTAACGCTATTTTCTAAATATGGATTTAAGGCAGTCACTATGAGAGAGATAGCGGCTAAATCATCAACTAGTCTTGGTTCTTTATATATTCACTATAAATCAAAAGCAGAGCTGTATGACAGGGTTTTGGACAATGCTTATCTTGAACACGCGAAAGCATGGCGTATAACTTCTGATCTTGATGAAACGTTAGAAAGTAAACTATATCGATTTATAAACAATTTTTGTCATTTTATGAATGATAACGTTGAAGTGGCGAAGCTTTTCAAACGTGAACAACTGGATGCCGACCCTAAGCGTATTAAGAAGCTTGCAGAACAAGTATTATCTGAAGAATATAATAATTTAAAAGCGTTAGTAAAAGAAGCCAATCCAACATGTCATGCGGATTTAACGACGGTTTTGATTTTTGGTATGGCACTAAATTATTATGAAACGATGGAGTTTAGAAAATACTTTCCTGGTTATGATGACTCCACTAACAGCCCAGATTTTATTGCAAAACAAATATATAATATGGCAATAGCAGGCCTTAAAAATGATCTAGCTTCCTAAGCTTATTAGTTATAACATCACTTTATAATATTATTGAGCGTATTATTCCTGCTATATGCAACTCACTTAGCTTCCATCACTTTTTTAAAGCCTCTATCTAGCACCATACCTTTTATGTTGCTAATTCTTACAAACTTATACAGAACATTGATCATCTTCAGTCGCTGGAACACGTATTGCCTTATACAAATCTGATAGGTTAGGCTTTGCAGATAACCAGGTCAATTTTGAATTTAATGTTGCCCTGAAACAATATAAGTTTAATTTTAAAGTTTGTGGCCTACCTTTGTACCGGCTTCATTTTGTTTCAAAATCGACAGAATTTGGCTTTCTGTATAACGTGATTTCTTCATAGAAAACTCCTTTAATTCATTATAAGAATTTTCTACTTAAAACTCCCTTGGTTTTTTGGGGGGGATTACACTTAGTCTGACTAATTTCAATATTCATTCTCACCGCTAATTAGTTTTAAAGCACATGAACAAATGTTCAAAATATTGTTGCGACGCAATAATTCTAGTGTTAAGGTTTAGTGAACAAGCGTTCATTTAGGCAAAAAAATCCGACTAAAACAGAGATTAATTTTTAAAAAAAAATGAATAAACTTTTGTTGCGATGCAATAAAACTAGTGCTAAGATTTAGTGAACATTTGTTCATTTATGAACGAGAATTAGCCTAAATCCAAGAAATAATCTGATAAATAAATGTTGAAATATATGTTGCAGTGCAAAAAAACAAGTGATATGGTTTAGTGAACAAATGTTCATTTAGGGTTGGAATTAAAACTTAAAAGGTAATTATTAAGACCCATTATTGAAAGGTCGAATGAACGAAAAGCAGTTTTTAGCTTTTAATAAATATTAAATTAAATAAGCAGAGGGCATATGAATTTAGATCAACTAACACCGACTAGTTTGGGATATTTTGTTTTTAAATCCGATAAATTAGAGCAATGGAAAGTATTTTTGAAGGATCTTGTTGGCCTGCAACTCAGCGAAAAAAGTAATGCGAATCGACTGGCCTTTTGCATGGATAAGCAAGAACAACGGATTGTAATCGAACAAGGTGATGTTAATGATTTATCTGCAGTGGGCTGGGAGTTTGACAATGACGAGTCGCTTAATGCAATAGTTCAGCACATACAAGCGATGGGTATTGAGATTGTAGAAGCAGATAAAGCCCTATGTGAAAGTAGAGGGGTTAAGAAAGCTTTTATATGTACTGACCCTGATGGCGTTGAGCATGAATTATATTTCGGTGCCTCGATTATCCCGATGAATAATAGCTTTAAATCTGATGTTTTGGTTGGGCAGTTTTTAGCTGATCGTTTTGGTGCCGGTCATTACGTTGCGAATGCAGAAAATGTTGAATCGAGTCTTAACTTCTATAGAAAAGTATTATGTATTCGACTAAGCGATTATATCACCGGGGAAGTTTTTCCAGGTGGACCCGTATTGGAAGCCACTTTTTTACATACTAAAACAGGAAGGCATCATTCAGTTGCCTGTGCAAGCATTCCTATACCAAAAAAACTGCATCATTTTATGATCGAGTATGAAGATATGAATGATGTGGGTCTCGCTTTTGATCGTTTTAAAAATGCTGACGTACCTTTTTTTATGGGGCTTGGTCACCATCCAAATGATCAAATGTTTTCTTTCTATGTTCAAACACCTGATGGTTTCGGTTTAGAAATTGGTTGGGGTGGAATAATTATTGAAGAAGACAACTGGGAGGTTAAGACATATTCCCAGCTTAGTGATTGGGGTCATGTTGGACCTGAATCTAACGACGACTAATATTTTTTCTTAAAAATGAACAAATGTTCAAAATTATGCGAGTTTGATAGCAAAGGTTGTATTACGTTCTTTATAAAGTAAATGATGAGGGTGAATAAAGTGAATGAACAAAATAAAGTAATCAATAGTTTGGATTGGAGTGACTCAACGAAAGTTCCGTTTGAGGTTTATACAGATGAAAGTATTTATAAGCTTGAACAAGAAAATATTTTCCGTGGGGAAACCTGGAGTTTTGTAGCGTTGGAATCTGAATTAACAGAAGCATTTAGTTATAAGTCTACATTTATTGGGGACGTGCCTGTTGTCGCAACCCGTGATGATAAAGATAACTTCTATGTATGGGTTAACCGCTGTTCTCATAGAGGTGCCGAAGTTTGTAGAGAACGGCATGGGAAGTCTGAAGATGGCGTATTTACCTGTGTTTACCATCAGTGGGCCTTTGATGCGTCTGGCGAGTGTGTAGGTGTTCCCTTTCGTAAAGGGCATGCTGGTAAAGGAGGTTTTCCTAAAGATTTTAAGCCGAGTGACCGACCTTTACAAAAGCTAAAAGTTGAAAGATTGGGTGGGTTGATCTTTGCCAGTTTTGCTGAAAAAGGGGCGACTTTGGAAGAATACCTAGGCCCTCAGATGGTAAAAATGATGCTGAGAGTGTTATGTAAGCCGATCGAATACCTCGGAGTAACTCGCCAGTATGTTGATGCTAATTGGAAGTTATATACAGAGAACACCAAAGACCCGTATCACGCTAGCTTACTGCACCTTTTTCATGCCACGTTTGGTGTTTACCGATCCACGATGGGCGGTGGAGCAGAAATAGGCGGGCCGTTAAATATGCATAGCATCCTTAGTGCCTATGTTATTGAAAATGAAGATAAATCTGAATACGAAAAAGGTGACTTAAGAACCTATGATACGGGTGTTAAGTTAGCTGATACCTCTGTTCTAGAGGTAACACCGGAGTTAGATCCAGTTTTTACTAACCATATTCAATCTATTTTCCCCTCAATGGTTTTGCAACAAATTCATAACACCTTGGCAGTTCGCCAAATCATACCTAAAGGTGTCGATCAATTTGAGCTAGTGTTCCATTTTTTTGGCTTTGAGGATGATACCCCTGAGTTAAGAGCTGAAAGAGTTAGGCAGATGAATTTGGTTGGCCCAGCCGGTTATATCTCAATGGAAGATGGTGAAGCGACAGAATTGGTTCAAAACGCAATTAAGGGTGATCCAAGCCATCATTCACTAATGGCCATGGGTGAAGACGGAGATGAGGGTACTTTGTTAACCGAGTCGATACTACGTGCCTACTGGAAAGGTTATCAGCAAATTATGGGTGTGAGTAAGTAAAGGTTTATTAATAATTAAATATAAGGATAAAGAGATGAATGAAGCAGATTTTGAAACAAAATATATTGATGTTAACGGTGTAAAAACTTGTTATATAGAAGAAGGGCAAGGTGAGCCAGTCATTTTAATTCATGGTGGTGGAGCAGGCGCTAATAGTTACGGCAACTGGTTTGCGAGCTTACCTCTTTTCGGTAAAAAGTTTAGAGCGATTGCGATCGATATGATTGGCTTTGGTAAATCTGAAGGGCCTGCTGTGATTGACGCAGACTATTCACAAAAAACACGTTATGACCATTTGGCTGGTTTTATTAAAGCAATGGGGTTTGAAAAAGCAACATTGGTTGGAAACTCTATGGGTGGCGCAACGGCCATGGGCGTTGCTATTGAATACCCAGAGCTTGTCGATAAATTGGTGTTGATGGGTAGTGCTGGTCTCAATACAGAAATCTCAGAAGCATTGATGCCAATTCTTAAATATGACTTCACTAAAGAAGGCATGGTGAAAATGGTTCAAGCGTTAACCAATGATGATTTTGTTATTACCGACGAGATGATTGATTACCGTCATACCAACTCCATAGACCCTAGTAATAAAAAGGCCTATAGCAATGTAATGGAGTGGATTAAATCTCAAGGTGGGCTATTTTACGAAGATGATTACATTACGAAAATTAGCCAAAAAACACTAGTCGTCAATGGTAAAAATGACCTAGTGGTTCCCGTAACCCACGCTTACAAATTTTTAGAATTAATCAATGATTCATGGGGTTATATAGTCCCTCATTGCGGTCATTGGGCAATGATTGAACACCCAGAAGATTTTGCATCAGCGGTTAGTCAATTTATTGAATCTCATTAATTAGAAGGAAAATTAGATGCCTAATATACCCCTAACAATAGAATTGAAAAGCGAAGTTGAGCACTTGCTGAATAGCTATGTTCAGTGCATTGATGATGATGATCTTGAGCATTGGCCAGACTTTTTTACTGAAGACTGTTTGTACCAAATTATTCCTAGGGAAAACCATGAAATAGGGTTGCCATCAGCAGTTATTTGGTGCGATAGCCAAGGAATGTTAGCTGACCGTGTTACTGCTTTACGTCATGCGAATGTATATCAAGTGCAGTGGTATCGTCACATTATTAGTAACCCAATAATTAGCACAGAAGACGGAGAGACCTTTCATGTGCAGTCTAATTATGCGGTCTTTAAAACATGTAACGACGGTGAAAGCAGCGTTTACAACGTAGGTCGTTATGTTGATGAAATAGTTCGTGATAAAGGAGTTCTTAAATTTAAAAAGCGTTCTGCTATTTATGACACTCATCGTATTACGACTTTAATGGTTATCCCAATTTAAACCTAAGCATCATTTGTAATTTAAATTTAATTTAAAAGGAAAATGTTATGGATCAAAGTAAAAAAGTTTTAGTCAACGAAGACGTTGTGAAAAAGAACAAGTTATGGCCGAATTTTATTAAGGCTAAGCTTGGGTTTAGAAACCATTGGTACCCCGTCATGTTCGGTAAAGAAATTGAAGAGGGCAAGCCTGTTAAGACTAAGTTATGCGGCGAAAACTTGTTGCTTAACCGAATTGATGGAAAGCTTTATGCCATCAAAGACAGGTGTTTACACCGAGGTGTTGCCTTTTCTAAGAAGCCTGAATGTTATACAAAAGAGACCATTACCTGTTGGTATCATGCCTGGACGTATCGATGGGACGATGGGTCATTGTGTGACATTATGACCGACCCTAAAAGCGATATGATTGGTAAACACAGTCTCAAAACGTATACCGTGCAAGAAGCAAAAGGGCTTGTATTTATTTTCCTTGGCGATATTGAGCCTACCCCTCTAATTAATGACGTACCACCTGGCTTTTTAGATGAAGGTCGTGCGATTAGAGGCATTAAGCGAGAAATTGGATCAAACTGGAGAATCGCTGCTGAAAATGGTTTTGATTCAACCCATGTTTTTATTCATAAAGACAGTAAATTAATAGTAAATAATGAGACCGCTATTCCATTAGGGTTTGCGACTGATCGTGAGGAAGAAGCAAAAGGTACCTTATGGGAAGTGGTTAATAACGAAGATGGACCAAAGGGTGTTTACGATAATATTGGCCAGCATGCTGTGCCTGTATTTGAGGGTAAAGTGGATGGTGAAACAGTTCTACGTCCGATTATTGGTGGTGATAAAAAAATTGCCAACCAAATCTCAATATGGATGCCAGGCGCCCTTAAAGTAGATCCCTTTCCAGATCCTTCACTTATTCAATTTGAATGGTATGTGCCAAAAGATGAAGACTCACATTGGTATATTCAAACGCTTGGTAAAGAAGTGGCTAATGAAGCTGAAGAACAAGAGTTTGAAAAAGAGTTTAATGAAAAGTGGGAAGACTGGGGGCTACGTGGGTTTAATGATGATGATATCTGGGCCCGCGAAGCGATGGAAGAGTTTTACAAGGATGACTGGGGTTGGATTAAAGAGCAGCTATTTGAACCAGATGGAAATATAGTTGCTTGGAGACAATTAGCCAGTGAAGAAAATCGTGGTGTGCAAACGCTTGAAGACTTATAAGAGGCTGATCAAATGACCACACTCAATAATGTTGCTTTAGAGGAACTGTTTGATAGGCGTCCCGACGATGGTATCTACAAGGTTAACCGCCGTGTATATAACGACCCCGCTCTATATGAGCGGGAGTTGGAGCGTATTTTTGAAGGGTCTTGGATTTACGTTGCCCATGAAAGTCAAATACCGAATAAAGGTGACTTTGTTACGGTAACAATGGGGCGACAGCCTGTCATTATTAACCGAGATGTGAATGGGCAGATTAATGGCTTCATTAATGCTTGTCCACATCGGGGCGCACGTTTATGTAGAACAGAACGGGGTAATACAAAAAGCTTTATATGCACCTATCATGGTTGGGCCTTTGCTAGTGATGGTGAAGCAAAATGGATTCAGCGAGAAGAAGAGGGCTATCCTGAGCCGCTTGACCATAAGAATGATGTCGGCCTAAAACATGTAGAAAAAGTAGAGAGTTACCGTGGCTTTATTTTCGCGAGTCTATCTGCAGATGTGCCTAACTTAGATGAGCATCTGTTGGGGGGTAAGGCTTATATAGATATGCTGGTTGACCAGGCACCCAACGGGCTGGAAGTGTTAAAAGGTAGTTCGAGTTGTGTTTATAAGGGTAACTGGAAGCTGATGCTTGAAAATGGCGGCGGGGATGGATTACACCCAGATTACGCACATAGCTCACTGTTAAAAGTAGCCGATCGCAAATTGGAAAGAAGCGACGCAGTTCAGACCATGCAGGTTTCAAAAATGTATGAGCAAGTTGGTGGGCAATGGGCCTTTGGTAATGGTCATACTGGTATTTGGTTTAATTTTCCAAACCCTGAAGACCGGCCTGCCTATAAGCACTTGCCAGAACTAACAAAAGCTTATGGTGAAGACAGAGCTCATTGGATGACCGGTGTGTTTCGTAATCTATCTGTTTACCCTAATTTACATTTGTTGGATCAAATGGCGACGCTTATTCGTACCTTTAGACCCTTAGATGTAAACCGCACAGAAATAACTTTTTTCTGCATAGCACCCGTCGGTGAGCCAATAGAAGATAGAAAAAACCGCCTTCGCCAATTTGAAGAGTTTTTCGCCGGTAGTGGAATGGGTACGCCAGATGATAATGCTGAGTTTGAAGAATGTCAGTCAGGCTCTGAAGGGCGTAACTTAGCCACTAGTTATATTTCTTTTGGCTTACATTCACGTCACGAAGGTACCGATGAAGTTGCTAGTAGCTTAGGTATTGAACTGTCCCATAGTGGAATCATCGGTTATGAGGGCTGCACAATGACGCAATATGACCGATGGATGGAATTGATGATGAAGAAAGGAAAATCATGAAAACACAAGTTGTAGATTTTGATACGTGGAACTTATTGTCCGGGGTTTTATATGAAGAAGCGGCTGCTTTAGATGAGCAGCGCTGGGAAGACTGGTTATCGTTGTATACAGATAATTGCATTTATTGGGTGCAAGCATGGGATAGCGAACATGAGTTGTCGTGCAATCCTGAAAACGATGTATCGCTGATCTATATGGATAAGAAATCCATGCTTGAAGATCGTATGTGGCGCTTTACCAGTGGCATGTCTCCTGCATCAGTACCGTTACCAAGGACTAACCACCTTGTCGGAAATTTAAAGCTCGTAGAGTTCAGCGGTGATAAGGCCGTATTAAAAAGCCATTGGCAAGTCGCCTCGTATAGGTTCCGAGAGCTTACCCAAATAGCTGGACGTAGTCACTATATTCTGACACTAGACAATGGCTTATGGAAGATAGAGAAGCGGCAAACAGTTCTTATAAATGATCAGGTCCAAACAACGTTAGATTTATATCATATATAGGAATTCAGTTTACATTATTAAGAATAGACGATGATTTTTTGGTAACTAAAAAGGTGAAATAAATATTTATTAAATAACGATTGATTTTGTATTGATATCTTTTACCCATATAAGGCTAAAAATTAGTTAATGACGGGTAATTATTATGTAGATATGGGGATAAGGAATTTAAATAGGTTTGAATACTTTAAATGAAAATAGGGGCATAAAATGGGTACAACTCAGAGTATAAAAAAGCTGATAGCAATCGGCCTGACAGCGGCAGCTGTCAGTCCATCAGCACAGGCAATTAACTACCTCAACGGAGACTTACGTGTATCCGGATTCGTTCGAGCACAAACAGCAATCTCCACCAGTAATGATAAAAATGCTGCCAACACCGCATTAGGTCAGCAAGATAATCCCGACTTTAACTTAAACCGAGTATGGGGGATTGCTGATTTTGATTATCGTCCTTCAAGCTTAAGAAATGGGTTATTTGATAGCGTTCGCTTATTTTCACGGGTCAAACTGGCGTATGACCTCACCGAAGATTTAAGCGGTGGCGTCGATAGCTACGATGCCTTCTCTGCATCGAATAACCTTAAAGATCGCGGCACGATGCTGAATGCAAGCAACGACACCGCATCAGCCGATATCTGGGAATTATTTGTCGATATTAAAAAAGGTAAATTATGGACACGGTTGGGTCGTCAAAATATTGTCTGGGGTGAATCTGATGGGGTAAGACTCCTAGATGTTGTTAACCCATTGGACAATGCATGGCACCCGTTTGAAGGCGGTGGTGAGCTCTTTGATCATCGTCGTATTCCATTATGGATGGCACGTTTCACCTACCAGTTACCCATCAATGATATGAGCGTGGACTTCTTTTATAATCCAGGTGATTTTGTACCAACTGTACAGGCGGATATCGGTTCACCTTGGAACGTAAACCCCTTACCACGTGATGGTGTTGGCGATCCGGCTGATGGATTTTTAGTAGTAGGGAGCCCATTTGGACCAACCTTAATGCCCGGCACAACCTTCATTGTGGACGATGACACCAATGATTGGCGCGGTAAAGATCAATGGGGTATTCGCTTATTAGGCTCGCTAGGTGGGTTTAATTACACCTTAAATTACCTGAGTTTAATTGATCAAGATGGGGTGATTTCAGCCACTAATACACTTCCCATTTTTACGCCAACGCCGCCAACAGCACCGGGTGCACCAGTAGCCGTACTTCCCGTGCTACAAAACACACATGAGCGCTTAGATATAGCAGGGGCTTCATTTAACTGGTATGCCGATAGTCTTGCCGCCGTGTTTAGAGGTGAAATGTCCTACACCTTTGATAAGCCGTTTGCAAAATCAGCCTCAAACCTTCAGTTTGCAGGGCCTGTCCCGCTTAACCCGCAAGATGCGTTAGGGGTCGCTCATCGAGATGAAATGAAAGTGATGTTAGGGGTTGATCGACCCTCGTTTGTTTTCTCAAAAACGAGAACGATGAACATCTCAGCTCAGGTGATCTATACCGAACGTGAAAAAATATCCCTTAATACCGATCTTAATGGATTAGCGGCAAGAAAAGATGAAACACAACTCACGCTGAGCTTGAGTCAACCCTTCGACAATGATCAGTTTTTCGTTGAATTCTTTGGCTTGTATGACATCGATGGCGGTTATTGGGTGCAACCCCAAGTCAGGTGGCAGCCAGGTAATAACTGGCGTGTATGGGCTTACTACAACGCCTTTGGCGGCGAAGAAGAACGCAGTATCGCCGTGTATGACCACGCTGACGAAATGAATATAGCCGTGTCATATCAGTTCTAATTAATCATTCATAAAATTTTAAGAGGTCATGAAAATGAATATAAATGAAATAATGAAACACGCTTTGAGCGCACTCATTCTCACCAGTGCATCAACAATGGCATTCGCCAAGGTTCCGCAAGTGGGCGATGTGATTGATGCCAGTAATGTGGATCAATACACCGATTATTTAATTGAATCAGCCATTGAACTTGTTAAAAGAGGTCAGGTACTTAAAGTCACACCGACTTCAGAAAAAGGCTCGTTAAGTAACGCAGAGTTTTTACAGGTCACAGAGAGAAATAAAGGTAAAGCCAGAATATTAGATGAATACGGGACATTAGGTCTTGAAGATGGCTCGCCCTGGATTGGTGGCTTGCCCTTCCCGGTTGCCGAAAAAGGTATCGAGGTGATGGTTAATTATCAGGTCGGTAATCTTGCCTTAGAAGGCGATGATTTTGGTCATATAAATGGACCTGACGCTCCGATTAGTCGTTTAACGTATATAAATAGCAAAGGCAAAATATATAAGGAAGCGACCATGGGGATGACTCAAATCATGATGACAGGTCGGTTGGCAACTGAAATAAAACCAAGCATTCCTGGTTATGAAGATGAAACCACAAGAAGGATTATCAAGTTTATTGAGCCCTATGATGTGAAAGGTATTATTTCCTTAGATATTCAATACCGAGATCAAAGTAAGCTGCCAGAATCATATGTTTACTTGCCATCTTTTAGGAGGGTTCGCCAAGTGGCTACAGCGAACAGAACTGATTCGCTGGCAGGCTCTGAATTAACACAGGCAGATTTAAGTGGCTTCTCAGATCCAATGGGTTTGTGGAAATTTAAAATTATTAAAAAAGGTCTAATGTTGGTAAACACAAGGAGCATAACGCCTACGGTTCCTTATCCAGAACCACTAACGCTGCATAATAAATTTTTCCCTCAGCCTCAACGACAAATGGAATTACGTGACGCCTATATAGTAGAAGCGATACCAAGGTATGACTCGGTTTATGGCAAGAAAATAATGGTATTTGATGCCGAGGTTTATCGACTTGGTGATGTGGCTATTTATGACAACTCCGGCAAACTTTATAAGGCTTTTCAACAAGACTTTGGTGTAACGGAGGGTAATAACCCCATTCCAACATGGATGGTGGCACTGAACTTGCAAACAGGAAGCGGTACAGTATTTGGTAATTACGATATGGGGCTTAACTTAAACCCATCGGTTACTGTGGCAGAAAAATCATCAATGAAAAACTTAGCGAGATAAGCAAAGCTCCCCCCTTGGGCGATGTATGCCTAAGGGGGAATTAAGTGGCTCTATTCATGTTAATTAAATATTAAGGAAAGCAAATGATAAAATTTGATGGTGAAAACGATACAGTTGTAGATCAAGAGGTTGTTAAAAAACTTAAAGGTTGGGGCAATTACATTCAAGCAAAACTTGGTTTCCGTAACCATTGGTATCCGGTTGGGTTTAGTGACGAACTTGAAGAAAATAAGCCAATGCCAATTCAGTTAGGTGGTGAAAAATTATTAATCAACCGAATCGATGGAAAAGTATTCTGTATCGCAGATACTTGCTTGCATCGAGGTGTGCAGATGTCCGAAAAAATCGAGTGCTACAGTAAAGATACTGTTACTTGCTGGTACCACGGCTGGACTTATAATTTTAATGACGGCAAACTTTGTGATATTTTAACGGATCCAAATAGTCAAATGATTGGGACTCGTGCCTTACAAACTTACCCTGTGGAAGAAGCAAAAGGGATGATGTTTGTTTTTCTAGGTGATGTGGCTGAAGGTGAAGAACCACCTGCATTAGGGTTAGATTTGCCACCTTGGTTTTTAGATGATGACCGTTATGTATTAGGTATTAAACGTGAAATCGAATCAAACTGGCGTCTAGGTGCAGAGAACGGTTTTGATACAACACATATTTTTATTCACAAAGACTCTAAATATTTAACTGCCCGTGATGCTCCTATTCCACTTGGATTTGCTACAAATCAAAAATTAGAATTAGATATCAGGGATAAAGATGGCGAGTCAAAAGGTGTTGTTGACCCTTTAATGGGTAATTATCAACCAGTATTTGATGCAACTATAAAAGGTGAGCAAGCATTAAGTAGTGTTCGCCCTGAAGGCGAGCATTCAACAATCCACCAGATATCACTTTGGATGCCAGGGATTCTTACTGTAGAGAACCACCCTGAGCGTGATATAACGCAAGTTGAGTTTTATGTGCCTATTGATGAGACTAGACACATGTATTTCCAAGCTCTAAGTAAAGAGAATTGTACAGAGCCTGAGCAAATTAAATCTTATAAAGAAGTGTTTGAATCACTGCATGAGCCACTGGCACTTCGTGGGTTTAATGATGATGATGTCTGGGCTAGAAAAGCATCACAGGCATTTTATGATGATGATTCTGGTTGGTTAGAAGAGCAACTTTTTGAACCGGACCACAATTTAGTCGCTTGGAGGAAACTTGCAAGTGAACATTGTAGAGGAATTCAAAGGGCGCCTAAAACAGGGGCAGCTAGAGTGGTTGCACCAAAGAAGAAATAAAGAGCTTTAATGCTTGAGCAAAGTATTAAATTAGTCGGTAGCAGCAAAGTGAATGAATACGGCTGTTATGTGAAGAACATTAAATAACATTTAATCTTAAACGTGAGGGTATTATTTTGGATATAGAAAATGAATCACTATATGAAAAGAAATATATTGATGTAGATGGTATCAAGACCTGTTATATAGAAGCAGGAGAAGGTGAACCATTAGTGTTGATACATGGCGGTGGCGCTGGAGCAAATGGTTATGGTAATTGGTTTGCTTGTTTACCATTGTTTGCTAAAAGCTTTAGAACCATAGCTGTTGATATGGTGGGATTTGGTTTAACAGATAGTCCAGACCCTAGTGATTTTGAATATTCACAAAGGGCACGTTATGAACATATTGCCGGTTTTATTAAAAAAATGGGGCTAGAAAAAGTGAACCTTGTTGGTAATTCAATGGGTGGTGCAACAGCCATGGGGGTTGCCGCTGAGTACCCAGAATTATGTGAGAAGCTTATCTTAATGGGCAGTGCGGGACTAAATACAGAACTGGATATAGCGGCACTTAAGCCTGTTTTAGGGTACGACTATACAAAAGAAGGAATGATAAGACTAATAAAAGTTCTGACTAATGATTCATTTCAAATTACTCCAGAAATGATTGATTATCGACATGCAAACTCCGTAGACCCAAAAAATCAAGCCTCTTATGCGGCAACTATGGACTGGGTTAGAAAAGCAGGTGGCTTGTTTTATGAAGAAGACTATATTGCCAGCGTGCAACAAAAAACACTTGTTGTGAATGGTAAGGTCGACCAAGTGGTTCCTTTATCGAGCGCACATAAATTTTTAGAGTTAATGGATAATTCATGGGGTTATATCATGCCCCACTGTGGTCATTGGGCGATGATTGAATACCCCAATGATTTTTCAAGCGCAGTATCGGCTTTTATAAAATCTCACTAGCATTATCTAGTTGCTAATGAAGTTTCTAACCAACAATATTAATGAAGCCCTCAAAACAAAAGGGCAAAAAGGAGTCTTATGTCTGAATTAATGATGCTTTGTAAAACAGCTGAAGTGAACGAGGAAGCACCAATCCAAGTGGTGGTTGACGGGTTACCTCCATTAGCAGTTTATGAATTTGAAAAAAATTATTATGTCACCAGTAATATTTGTACGCACGGTATGGCGTTTATGACAGAAGGTGAACAAGATGGTGATGAAATTGAGTGCCCTTTTCATGGTGGTGCATTTAATTTTACCACAGGGGAAGTGGTGTCTATGCCCTGTCATATTCCACTAGAGACATTTCCAGTCGTCATAAATGATGATTATGTCTGTATTGAAAAACCAGTTACTCAGTAATGATTCATTATTTTCAACGGTGAGAATAATTTAATGATGAGTAAGAATAAGAGGTCTTTAGAAAATAGCAATGATAAAACAAAGCCGTTACTTGGCTTTTATCTAGGCTATTAAAGGCTTAATGCTAAATAAAAAAGCACTAACCCCGGACATTTTAATTTCGTTAGTTATTGAATTGTTTGGGGTAAGAAAACAGATGTATTTTGTAAGATTAAGTGAACAAGAGAACGATCAACGCACTATTTAATAACTTTAAAGGTAACACCGGTTAACAAGTATTGTGATGATCTCAAGAGTTCACTGAAAATAGTTTAATGAAGAACAACACTCCAACGATGGGGATATGGATGCTTATCCTGTGGGACCAGCCAATTATTAAGGCAAGCCCCATTTTGATAAGTTTTTAGCTAGTTCAATATCAAGTTATTCACATTTGTATGAATAGTTGATAGGTAGTAAATATCGTTTAAGGAGTGGTAAATTGAAAAAACGTATTGGTACGAGAAAGAGTATTGCAAGCCTATTGATTCTGATTGGCTTCAGTCAAACAACAGGGGTTTTGTTGGCAGTAGAGGGGCAAGAAAGAACACATCCTCGAAATGCTTCGGTTGGGCTGGCCCATATAAAATCGAATCAATTGGATGATCTTGAAAACCCAGTCCTAAAGCCTAGAGATAGCCTTTTTGATATTACTCAACTGGCTGATCAATCATACCTGATGGTTGGAAATGATGGTTTGCTTATCCACGCGCAAAAAAATCAGTCAAGTAAGCGACTTAATCCCAATATTCAGCATGACTTATTTAGTACGCATGCCACCAGACAAGGTGATGTGTTTTTAGCGGGCGCGAATGGCTCGTTATATAAGTCCAATGATCGTTTGGATAATTGGTCAACACTGACAATAGACTCCAATGAATCCATATTTAACTTTATTGAGTTGAGCACAACTGAGGTTATCTTATCAGGTAGTTATGGATTGCTTATGTCAAGCAGGCCACCTTATCAACAGTGGAAAGCAGTCAACATACCTTGGGCTGACTTTCTAAAAGAAGCGTGGAATGAGTTTGGCGAAGCAGATCCTCATTTATACTCTGGTTGCACTAACCAACGTGATGAATTACTGGTGGTTGGTGAGTTCGGCTTAGCGCTTAAACGTGATGCTGACGGGCAGTGGAGCAAAATACATGGGGGTTCTATAGAGCCGGCTATTTATGGTTGTCAGCTCTCTAATAACGGGAAAAATATCATCTTGGTCGGTCAACAAGGCATGGTTTATCAAACCAGTAATGGCGGCGATTCATGGGTTGAAAAGAATATTTCAAAAGGAAGTGATTTATATAAGGTTGAAAAAATTAAAGACCTTTTTATCATGCTGGGCGAAAAAAAGAAAATATACACTTCATTAACCTCATCAGACTGGGTGTGTCAGCGGTTTATTGGTGACAGACCTTTAGGTTGGTTTGTTGATATGGCGGTGGAGGGGGAAGACATCGCTATTACCGGCAGTAATGGTGGTTTTAAAGTGACAAGTTATGCGTCATTTGTAGCCGCAATAAATCAATTGAATAACTCAAAGGAGCTTGTTAGCTGTGAATAATTGGGCTGAAAAAGTACTATCATTACGGATTACATTGTTGGTAATAGCTGGCATCATTACGGTTATTGCTGGGTTTTATGCATCCACCATTTCATTTAAAACCGTGTACGAGGAGATTTTACCTCAACACCATCCATACATTGATACGCACCTTGCTTACGAAGGGCAATACGGTGGTCCCCTAACAATCAAGCTTATTTTCGAGTCTAAAGAGGGATCCATTTATCAGGCTGATGCGCTAAAAAAGATTAAAACAATCACCGAAGCGCTTGATGCAACGCCTTATGTCAATCATGAGCAAGTGTTTTCAATAGCTTCTCGCAAAGTAAGGCGGGTTAAAATTGATGAGTTTGGTGCCAATAGCATTCCGCTATTGCCAGGTGATGAGCCACTGCCAAAAACTGAAAAGCAGTTAAAAGCGTTTTCAGAGTTGGTTGATAGTACGCCAGGCGTTCTTGGAACCTATGTATCGTTTGATAAAACGTCTGCATATTTTCAAGCCAGTTTAGTCCCAGGTGAAATAGATTATACAAAGGTATTTAACTATTTAAACGCATTGTCAGAGCAATATAGCAATGATACGTTCACCTTGCATATGTTTGGTCAACCCGTGTTAACAGGGTGGATCTATATGTACAACGCAGAAGTCGTGCAAATCTTATGTCTTTCTTTTCTTGTGATGTTAGTGATGCTTTTTTACTTCTCTAAAAACACAAGGATGGTTGTTTTAGCAGGTGTTACCTCATTAATTAGTGCAGTATGGGGCTTGGGTTTTGTAGGCTTATTAGGCTGGTCATTAGATCCTTTAATACTCGTTATTCCAATGCTAGTTATGGCCAGAACTTTAAGTCATTCGGTGCAAATGGGGATGCGCTATTTAGAAATAGCACATGATGAGTTAAGTAAAATTGATGCCTGCGTAATACTTTTAAAAAAGCAATTCAAGCCGGGTGTTTTAGGGATCGTAACCGATGCGGCAGGTATCTTCTTAATTGCCGTAGCCGATATTCCTGTGATGCAAAAACTAGCTATATTTGCAGGTGTTTGGTCACTTAGTGTGATTGTGACAGTGCTTATCTTAATACCGTTAATGTTCAGCTGTGTAAAGCGGGTCGGTAAGGTAAACCTTTCAGTAGAAGATGAGAGTTACTGTCTTACAAAGAAAATATTAAGCGGTATATTCTACCTGTCAGACCATAAAACAAGCCGTGTCATTGTTTGGGTGGTTTTTATTACGATATCAGCCAGTTCATTTTGGATTTCAAAAGACCTTAAAGTGGGTGAGGTTGAGCCAGGCACCAGTTTATTATGGCCCGATTCGCCGTATAACCAAGCGGTGTCACTTCACACCAAAAAGTTTATTGGTCCAGATCAGTTGCTCGTGGTTGTTGAAGCTGCGCCACTAGAAGAAAGCGACGGTGCGACGCAGACTGACCGTGTAGATGTCCGTGAGTTGAGCATAATAAAGAAAATTCAAACTTTTCAATATATGATGCAAAACACACCAGATATCAAAGGGAGCCTGTCATTTGTTGATTTATTACCCAGTGTAAAACGTAGTTTATCGGGTAACTATCCTAAATTTGAAACGCTTCCTGTGGATGATCGTGAATCAGGGCAGTTAGTCAATTTACTGCAGGCAAATGCCTCACCTGGCGATTTTAGTTACCTATTTGATAATGAATATAAAAATGCCAGTGTGCGCTTTTTTGTTTCAGACCATAAATCAGAAACGGTTAATAATGTTATTGAAAAGACTAAAAAAGTTATCTCTGAAATAGAAGCCAATGATAGTAGCCCCGGTAAAATACGCATGGCCGCAGGCAGTATTGGGATTGCATCAGCAACAAATAGTGAGGTATCAAAAGCTCAGGGCTTAAACTTTATCTTAACGACGATGGTTATTATTGTCGCCATATGGTTTGGCTATCGGTCATTGTCAGCGGTATTAATTTTAATTACTCCATTATTATTCACCGATGTGGTTGTCGCAGCCATTATGGTGAAACTGGGGATGAGTATTAATGTTAATACTTTACCTATTTTGTCGGTTGGCATGGGCATCGGGATTGATTATGGGATTTATTTGCTAAGTCGCTCAATAGAAGAAGCCAAACGCGGGGTACACAGCAGCTTGAACGAGGCGGTTCATCATGCAATTTTAACCAGTGGTCGAGCTATCTTTATTACTGCTATTACGATGGTCTTTGCGGTTGGTATTTGGTATTTCATGTCTAACTTACGCTTCCAGGCTGATATGGGTCTATTGCTTGCCTTAGTGATGATTATCAACTGTTTAGGTGCACTTATTTTAATTCCTTTGGCGATACATACCTTTAAACCAAATTTATTAAAGGCCGATGCGTAATATATCCATTTAATAGCTAGAACATTCAGTGATGCTTATTAAGGTAAATACTCTAGGTGGGTTCATATTATGAGAATGAATGGAAAAGTAGCGCTCATTACTGGGGGCTGCTCAGGTATTGGTGAAGCAAGCTGCCACCGTTTAGCGCAAGAAGGTGCGACGGTTGTCGTTACTGATATTAATATAGACAGTGCTCAATGTGTTGCGGATACGATAAATAATCAAGGAGGCCATGCTTGTCCTAAGTACCACGATGTAACCAGTGAAAAAGATTGGGTAGTCTTGATCGATGAGGTTATCAATCAATTTTCTGGTTTAGATATATTAGTAAACAATGCGGCTATTGCCCCAACAGGTTCCGTAGAAGATACCTCTTTGGACGACTGGCGAAGTGTTCAGCAGGTCAATGTAGAAGGTGTTTTTATGGGGACGCGTGAAGCAGTAAAAGTAATGAAAGAAAAAGGTGGGTCAATCATTAATATTTCTTCTGACCTGGGCATTATTGGTGAACCAACAATGGCTGCGTACAGTACGAGTAAAGGCGCTATTAGAGTTTTTACAAAAGCAGCTGCCTTACATTGTGCCAGGGAAGGCTATGCTATTCGGGTAAATTCTGTGCACCCCGGGTTTATTGATACGCCCGCAGTAACCAGCACGGTAGCGGAAATGACCGAAGACATGGCGAGCGAATTTAGAGAACGAATTTTAGCTGGAATTCCAATGGGACGAATGGGTAAGCCTTTAGATGTAGCGAACGGCATTCTTTTCCTTTCCTCAGATGAGTCTAGTTATATGACCGGCTCTGAGTTGGTGATTGATGGTGGTTTTATAGCTTAGGGTTATGCTTGCCAGACTGTTATCTTAGTTTGAATTAGTTAATGAAATAAATGAGGATTAGCTGGAAGAGTGAACTCTTGTCCCGATCAGCAATTTTTTAGGACAACGATTAGACAGTAATTCAAAGCATTATGCTGAGCAGTTACATTTATTTGTTATGTTAGACTGCTTTTTCGTCATAAAAAGACTCAGAAGAGGTTAACGAATTGACATTTAAAATTGCTTTTGTCGGGCTTGGTGCAATGGGGCAGGCCATTGTTTCCAGAATCATTCAAGCAAATTACGCTGTGCTAGTTCACGATTTATCTAAGCAGGCGGTTGATGCAATACTCGAGCAGGGTGCAACAGCGCTTGAAGAGGGTGTGCCGTTAGGCACTGATAAAAACCTCGTATTTGTGAGTGTTTCTCATGCCGATATCATGGAAAAGATAATCTGTGAAGAAGGTGGTTTGTTAGATAGTATGGATGAGGGAGGCATTATTGTTGATTTAGGCACAACGCCAAGCGGGCAGTGCCGACAGTTAGCAAAACTGGCCAGTGCTAAAGGTAAAGTTTTTTTAGATGCCCCAGTTAGTGGTTCAACGCCTTGGGCTGATGCTGGTACATTGGCAATGATGGTCGGTGGAGAAGAGCAAAGCTATCGGCGAGTACAGCCGATCCTTTCCTCTTTTGCAAATAAAATTCATTATCTAGGCGGTTCAGGTAATGGGCAATTACTAAAATTGTGTCACCAGCTGACTTTTGTTTCTACCATAACAGGCATATCGGAAGCGATTGCTCTGGCCGAAGCACATGGGCTTAAGGCTAAAATGGTTCTTGAGGTATTGGCAGACTGCGTTGCACCGAGACATGTTATTGACTTTATGTTGCCGATGGCTGAAAACGAGCGTTTTGACCAAGGGCGTGGAACCTTAAAATTAGGCCATAAAGACCTACAAGCGGTTAAGAAAAGTGCCGAAGATGTTAGTTTAAAACTACCGCTTGCTGAAGAGCTGTTGGGCTATATGGATAAGGCAATGAAAGAGGGTTGGCAAGATGCTGATTTGTTTGCTTTGGTTGATATGGCAAGAGATGAGTTTTATGCAACGATGAGAAGCAGCTAAGAAAGCTCTTTATATATAAGCAGGTTAAATGTTTATACGCAGACGTAAAGCCTCTAAATTTAGAATAGTAATAGTTTTGCCTTGCACCTCAATCAGGCCCTCGTGTGTTAATTGTTTTAAAATTCTAGAAAAGGTTTCAGGCCGTACGGAGAGGCGTGAAGCTAGGGTTGCTTTTGGTGCCGTCCATTGTATTTTATAAGGGGACAGAGCATCGCTAGCTATACCTTGGAGCATAAATTGAACCACACGCATGGTAGCATTTTGTAATGTTAGCTGATCAATCTCCTGAATACTTCCATGTAAGCGTTGACTCATTTTAGCCAGTATTTTTAAACAAGTGGCTGGCGACTGATCTAGTAGTTTAAGAAACGTACCCATTTTAATTTTTATCAGTTGGCAGTCACTAATCGCTTGCGCATGCACTGGGTAATGTTGAATGTTCATAAACATCACCGCTTCAGCAAATGTTTGTCCTGAGCGAATTAATTCGATTACTTTTTCCTCACCATTGGCTGATAGGCGATACAGTTTAACCTCGCCAGATTGTAAAAAATAAAAGTAATTAGCAGGGTCTTGCTGGTGAAATAAATGGTTCCCATCGTTAAGTGAAATGGCACTAGTAGCGGTTTCAATTTGACTAAATTGTTGCTCATTAAAGCTGGCAAATAATAAGTGTTGGCGTAATGAGGTCATGTATTTTTTTGGTTTCTTGATGTAGGTCAATTACAACGAAAGGGGCCCTCCCTAGAATTCGCCATACATGTACAAAGACTAAGGAGACTAACATGTTTTGTTATCAATGCGAACAGACGACACATTCTAAGAAAAATGGTATTGGCTGCCAAACAGCTGAAGGCGTTTGCGGTAAAGATGCAACAACCGCTGACTTACAAGATTTAATGACCTATAGCGTTAAAGGTATTGCGCAATATGCAAAGCTGGCACGTGAACTTGGGCATACTGATAATGAGGCAGATGTTTTTATTCTTTATGGTTTATTTACGACCTTAACGAATGTTAACTTCAATGCTGATCGTTTTGTTGAACTCATTGCAGAGGCTAAAGAAATTCGAGATCGCCTTAGAGCAGCGTATGAACACGCAGCCGTTGAACAAAATGTACCCATTGAAACACCAGAAGGCCCGGCAGTATGGGAGCCAGCTACCGTAAAAGCAGGTTTATTGTTGCAGGTTGAGCAAGCGGCTATTGATAAAGATTTAGACACTGTAGGTGAAGATATTGTTGGTTTACGTGCCATGATGCTTTACGGGCTTAAAGGCGTAGCGGCGTATTGTTACCATGCGCATGTATTAGGTTACCAAAACGAAGAAGTGTTTGAGCGGATTGAAAAAGCACTGGATCTTTTAGCCAATGAGCCAACAGATGCTGAACTTTTACTCGGTGGTTCTTTAGAAGTAGGCGCTATTAACTTAAAAGTGATGGAATTACTGGATGCGGCTAATACGGGTAAATTTGGTGCCCAAGAAGCCGGCGCAGCACGTACAACAGCTGTTAAAGGAAAAGCCATTCTAGTGAGTGGGCATGATATGCAAGACCTGTATGACTTGCTAGAGCAAACGAAAGATATGGATATTAATATTTATACTCATGGAGAAATGTTGCCTGCTCATGCTTACCCAAAATTAAAAGCATACCCACACTTAGTGGGTAACTACGGTACTGCTTGGCAGAACCAGCATGTGGAATTTGCAGCGTTTCCCGGTGCTATCATCATGACATCAAACTGTTTAATTGAGCCGCAAGACTCCTATAAAGATAGAATCTTTACGGCTGGACCCGTCGGTTGGCCGGGTATTCCTCATCTAGAACATGGTGACTTTACGCTTGCGATTGAAGCAGCCAAAGCAGCAGAAGGTTTTACTGAAGATGAAGAAGAAAAATCAGTAATGGTTGGTTTTGGTCGTCATACAGTATTAAGTGTTGCAGATAAAGTAGTTGAAGCGGTTAAAAGTGGCGATATCAGTCATTTCTTCGTGGTGGGCGGTTGCGATGGTGCTGCACCAGGCCGTAATTACTACACTGAGCTAGTTGAAGAAACGCCTGATGATACGGTTGTTTTAACGTTGGGTTGTGGTAAATACCGCTTTAATGATCAAGACTTGGGTGATATTGGTGGAATCCCTCGCTTGTTAGATGTTGGGCAATGTAATGACACATACTCAGCTATTCAAATAGCCTTAGCACTGGCTAAAGAGTTTGACTGTGGCGTTAATGACTTACCCTTATCTTATATGGTTTCATGGTTTGAGCAAAAAGCGGTTGCCGTTTTACTGAGCTTGTTATCATTGGGAATTAAAGGTATTCACCTAGGCCCAACATTACCTGGTTTCTTAACTCCCAACCTTCTTAATATTCTTGTTGAGACGTTTGATATTAAACCGAATGGTGTTGCCTCTGAAGACTTAGCTAAAGCATTAAATAAAGATGCCGCTTAACATTTAATTGATACAGTTGTAGTTAAAAAAGGGCGCATGTTGCGCCCTTTTTTTATGATGCCTACCCGCCTTAAATACAGTTGGCCATAAAGAGATAAATGGGGAGTGAAAAGCTAGGAATCTTGAGCAGATTTAAAACCTGATCTATATCAGTAAATCACTCATTAGTACGGTAAAGAAGAGTGGTAAAAAATAAAATTGATTAACGTCAGTTTAATTCATATTTGAAGGATATACAGTCCATTACTAAGAGGTAGTAAACAAAAATTCAATAGTTAGAGGAGTTAATATGAAGCCCATTAATAAATTAGTCCAACAAGAAGGTGCGATTCAAGATCGTGCAATATTCTGGGATGAAGATATTTACCAGAAAGAGCTGGAAGAAATTTTTGCTCGTTGTTGGTTATTTTTAACCCATGAGTCAATTATTCCAGATAATGGTGATTATCAGGCAACAAAAATGGGTGAAGACTCTGTCGTGGTTGCACGTCAAAAAGACGGCAGCATCAAAGCATTTGTGAATTCATGTACACATCGTGGTAACTCAGTTTGTTTTTCAGATGGTGGTAATGCAAAAGCATTTACCTGCCCTTACCATGGTTGGGTGTTTGGTATGGATGGTAGCCTTGTTGATGTGCCTTTAGAAGAACAGGCTTACCATAACGAAATTGATAAGAGTGCACTACACCTTAAGAAGGTTAGGGTGGAAAGCTATAAAGGCTTCGTATTTGGTACGTTTGATGAAGAAGCGCCATCATTAAAGGACTACCTAGGTGGGATGGCATGGTATATGGACTCATTTATGGATGCGCCGGGAGGTTGTGAGCTTATTGGTCCTCCAATGAAATCAATTTTAGACTGTAACTGGAAAAACCCTACTGAAAACTTTGTAGGTGATGGTTACCATGTGGGTTGGGCACATGCTTCGGCGTTAGAAATTGCGGGTGGACCTCTAGCCGTCGCAAAGGGTAATGCAGTCTATGATGCTGAAACATCTGGTTTGCAAGTCACCGTGCCTGAGGGGCATGGCTTTGGAGTTATTTGGGAAGCAGCCGCTGCTCTGCATGCGGGCCCAGTGTATGAAGCGTATCAAAAATGGCTAGATGAGAGATCACCCTTGATTAGGGAGAAAATGGACGAGCATAGAGAGAAGTTCTACCGCGGTCATTGGGATGCTGCTATTTTTCCGAACTGTTCATTTTTGTATGGAACCAATACCTTCAAAATGTGGCAACCACGTGGTCCACACAGTATCGAGGTGTTCACTTGGACCCTAGTTGAAAAAGAGATGCCAGAAGAGCTCAAGCAGATGATTCATACCGATAATATGTTGACCTTTGGAACAGCCGGCATCCTTGAGAGTGATGATGGCGAGAATATGGAGCAATGTACACAGTCCAATAGGGGCTACTCAACACGCCAAGGCACGCTTTATATTGGAATGGGGCAGGGCCATGAATACCTTGATCCTGAATTGCCTGGCTTGGTCAGTAAGGGTTGGGTTAACGAAGCACCCCAAAGAGGCATGTACCGTCGTTGGGCTGAGTTTATGGAAGGTAAGCCTTGGAGTGAACTTTCAACGAGCGCTCAATTAGAGCAAAAAAAATAGGAGGCTAAAATGAGCACAAACAATCAACAAGCAGGGCAAAGCGTCGACCAGTCTACTCATTTTGAAGTTGAACGGTTTTTAGTACAAGAAGCAAGAGCATTGGATGAAGAACGTTTTCACGATTGGCTTGATAATATGCTTACAAAAGATATTAGTTATCAGCTTCCAACTCAAGAAGTACGTTATCGCCGTGATAAAAAAGTACTAGGTAATTCACAAACGACGTATTTGTATAACGATAACTTTGGCATGTTAAGTATGCGTGTAGCACGACTTGATACGGGTATTGTGTGGGCAGAAGACCCGCGAGTGCGTAACCGTCGTATCATTAGTAATATTGATGCTCATTGGACAGATGTGGATGGTGAAATTGAGGTACGTTCTGCCTTTGTGCTATTCCGTAGCCGTATGCAGCGAGACCAAGCGACACACTATGGTATTCGCATGGATAGGTTAAGAAAGGAAGACGGGCAGTGGAAGCTAGCATCAAGAGTAATCACCCTTGATCAGCGTGTTGTGTTGGATAAAAATATCCACTGCTTTTTCTAAATTACACAAGCGCTATATTTAATACAGAGGGCATACTGACTTCATTAGTTGGTATGCCCACTTAACGTTAATTTTTATACTCTCTGGTTAAGGTTAGAACATTTTTTTAATTGTTCTAAATCGATAATCTCAATTTTTTTATTCATTTTTTGAATACATTTTTTTTCAACGAGTTTTGTAAAAGCTCGGCTCGTTGTTTCATTCGCTAGCCCTAAATAATCTGCAATGTCTTGACGTGACATCGGTAGATAGAACTTTCTTTGGTATTGCTCAGATCGACTGGTTCGTTTTGAAATCAGTAATAAAAAATTAGCTAAGCGAGCAGCAGCTGTATGTTGAGAAAGGCAGGTGAAGAAATCGTGTCCAGAGGCTAATGATTCGCTAAATAAATTAATCGCCCAATCTGACAGTGCCGGTGTGTTTTTACGTAAATGTGCTAGTTCTTGATAATTGATTCTACACACTAAGCTCTCAGTAAGGGTTTTAGCGGTATTTAAATAGTGTTTTTTTGAAATACTTTCTAAACCAAATATATCCCCAGGTAGGTAAAAGCCAGTAATGTTTTCACTGCCTTTAGAGTTAGTAATGTAGGTCTTAATAGCCCCTGATTTAACCACATAGAGAGATTGGAAATCATCACCCTGGTGGTAAATACTTTGCAGGCGCTGGTGAGTTTTACTGGGGGAAACAATTTTATCTAACTCCTTAGTATCACCCTTATCGAAAATATTGGGCAGGCAGACGTTGGACAATGAACATTCTTTGCAATCTTGGGCCATTTAATGCGAATTTCTTTTAATTTTATGAATTTCACCATAAAGTTTATTCATTAGCAAACAGTAATGTATGGGTAAAATGCTGTCAGCTTTTCGCCAAGCTGACTATTTGTTTACAATATGAAGAAAATATACGTAATTTAAAATATCAACTGCTAGGAGTAATAAATGAAAAAGCTGTTTGAAAAAACTCGCTTAGCAATTTTTGTGGTGCTAATTGCCGGAGTAACAGCCTGCTCAGAATCCGAAAATGTAGGCACACAAGAAACGGCTAATATTGAAACAACTCAACTCGTTAAGCTTGATGTTTTTAAAAGCCGCAGCTGTGAGTGTTGCGTTGGGTGGATGAGTCACATTGAACAAAATGGCTTTCAGGCAACGACCCATCACCCAGTCGATTTACAGCAATTAAAATATGAATTGGGTGTGGCGCCTCAGTATCAATCGTGTCATACCGGCGTATCAAAAGATGGTTACGTGTTTGAAGGCCATATTCCAGCTGATGTGATGCAACGATTTTTATCTGAAAAACCTGATAATGCCTTGGGTCTAGCAGTATCAGGAATGCCTATGGGTAGCCCAGGAATGGAAATGGGTGATCGACGTGATGATTATGACGTCTTATTATTGAATAAAGATGGTAGTTCGCAGGTCTATGCACGTATTCGTGCTAATAGTTAATATTTACAGGAAGGCGGTGTTGAAATAACCACTTAATATAGCGTTGCCATAATCTAAGTTAAGAATTGAGGAGCTTAAGATGAAATATTTATCAGTGTTAATGGTATTAGCAGTGTTAGTTTTAACAGCTTGTGCAGATGATGACAGTGCCAGCAAAGCTAAAAAGGAAACAACTGTATTTGACAGTCAGCTAAATGCCTTGGATAAAACTCGTCAGATAGAAAACGTCTTACAGCAAAGCGCGGATGAGCGGCAAAACACTCTAGATGGGCAGTAAAGCAAATTAGCTGAACCTATGAAGCTTGGCTGCTTTTAAATGTAGCTAGCAAGTCACTCATATCGGCTGTACAAGTAGGGCGGACTACGCGAGCCTGTTCAATACCATCTTTTAATAAAATTAAGCTCGGCCAGCGCCTCACTTTAAACGCGCGGCCTAAGACTAGGCCCTTGCCGTCATATACTTTAATATGGGTTACTTGAAGAGGGCTTAACGACTGCTCAATGGCTGATGCGGCTGCTTTACAATGCCCACACCAAGGCGCACCAAACTCTAAAAAAGCATAACCCATTAATGCGGTAATATCTTCCACAGTAGGGTTGTCACTTGAGTAGTGTGGGTTAAAACCTATTTGGCTTGCTTTCATAAGAAGATTTTCTTGGTGAGTTAGTGAAACCACTTAAGTTTATGTAATCGTTACTCTAAAACGTGTGCAGCATAAGCCACATTAAAAGCCGCTTCTTGAAAAACCTTTAAGCCGGTGTCGGCAAAGCTTATTGCTAAACGATTTTTTGATAGGGCCAATTTGATGTCTTTTTGAGAAACTACAGTCACATCAAGTGTATCAATTAACTGAATAGTGGCTTCTAATTTAAAACCGATAGCACCTCCCGCAAATTTACCTTTGAGTGGCCGCTCCTTAATGGCGACCTTTTCTATACCATAGTCGCTCATCAGTTTAGTAAATGTTTTTTGAAAGTGCTGCAAGTCAGCACTTGAATGTACTTTCGGTAGGCTTACTTTACGTACTCGACAATCAGGTAAATTAAAGGTTTGATGCTCAAATTGAAGTAAACAGATAACAGCATCATTAGCAGACAGTTCTACACCACAAATTTTCATAAATATTCTTTTTTAGTTGAAATAATTGGCGATAGGTTAACATTTATTCATAAACGATAACTCAAAGGTTAACCTAGGTTCAGTTTTTAAGTTTTGTAATCTCATGTTGATTATTATCGAGCTGGGAGACCCTCTGATTTTTTTATTTTGTCATAAAAAAGTCAGAGGGTCTGCTCGTGAGCTGCTCTAGTCTGATAGGCACGCAATAGAACATCGTTTATGCCCTAATTTGCACAATGAAGAGTAACTAATACGGCTTTCGCTATTATGATTTGCACTTATGCTGCCGAGTACTTTTGATGTTTGGTGCTTTTGCACTTTATTGGTGAGTATTTGTATTTTACGCACGACTATTGTGCAGTCTTTTTATTTAAAAAATGGATGTAGTTTCATTTTTTAACATCAAATAGCCGACTTCAACAGTTAATGCTAATGAAAAGAGCAAGTGTTCTATTTGATAGCTTCTATTTATTGATCTTGTCTGAAATATAGGCCTAGTATTTGCTGGGTATTAAACTCGTAAGGCTTAAATGGGATACATGAGAGATGTTGGAATTACCTAAAAAGTTTATTGAATTTTTTAGTTATAAACTAAAGCTTAATGTTCTAGTTCTATGTGGTTTGGCACCAATACTCCTGCTGACTTATATAGTGGTTAGAGAAGCAGCTGAGGTTTCTATTGCTGAAAAACTTTTCTTAATCCTAACAACGGGCACCTTTCTGTTAGGTGCGGTTGTTATTAAAAATCTTGTTAAAACGTCATTTATTCAATTACTTAATGCCCAAAATTCGCTTGCAAAAGGTGATTACAGTGTACGTTTATTAACGAGCGGAACAGATGAAATGAGCCAATTGGTACTTTCGTTTAACGATTTAGCCCGTTCAGTGGAGGAAAGGAAGATACAAGTTGACGATACCATTTCGGAAACTGGGTATTCGGCAGAACAGTTAAAGCTAAGTGCAAGGGCAGTGGCTGACCAACTGGATAAGCAGCGTAAGAATACCGATAAAATCTCTCAGGCTATAGAGCATATGTCCTCAAGCATTGTTGATGTGGCGAAACAATGTCGGGATGTTGAAGGCAACTGCCAATCGACTCAGCAACTGACAACTGATGGTAAGGCCTCAGCTGAATCATTAATAAGCGACTTACGATTACTGTTGGATGACGTGGTGTCGGTGGCGGGGCTCATGATTAATCTTGAAGAGTCTTCAAACCAAATTACAGGCATTTCAGAGGTGATAAAAGAAATATCCGGGCAGACTAATTTGTTAGCGCTTAATGCAGCAATTGAAGCGGCTAGGGCTGGTGAACATGGTCGGGGCTTTTCTGTGGTGGCTGATGAGGTTCGCTCACTGGCAAAGCGCGTTGGGGATTCAGCTGAAGAGATAACAGGCACTATTGAGATTGTAAGAGAAAAGGTGCATCAAGTTGTTACCTCAATGGAGCAAACCCAAAAGAAAACTGAAAAAGGTGTTGAAAGTGTTTCTTCGCTAGGTAGTGGTCTTAGTGAAATTGACGATTACATGCGAGTGACGTTCGAGAGCGTTAGTAAAATTGCATCAAGCACCGAAAGACAACGAGATGTTAGTATCGATATTGGCGAAAATATTGAGGTGATTGCATCGAGCGTAGAGGCCAATACAAAGGCAGCTGAAGAGTCAGCAAAAATTGCCAATCACTTAGCATTAACGACTGCAAAAGAGGTTTCGTAGTGGCTTCAGAGAGTTTGACTCTGGTTTCTGGCTTAATATTTTCAATCATTTTTCTAATAATGTGGATGAAAGTTAGTTTAAATAAGCAGCAAAAAGGCTTATTTAGTCGTCAGCTAGCGAATTTAAGTACAGGGTCAAGTTTAAGGAACTTACTGGAAAAAATACAACGGCATCGCGGCATGGTAAATCTCTATTTAAAAGGTGATCAATCGTTTAAGCCGAAAATAATAATGCTTCAAGAAGAAATCAACCAACAACTTAATATGTTAAAAAAAGAGGTTGAAAATACAGCGAGTTATTCAGATAAGCTTAATGAAATCAATAGCGGTTTTGATTCTTTACAAGCAGGTTCGTTCACCATGAGCAGCGAAGAATGCATAGCCGGTCATGGGGCGTTAATTCAGAGCTTACTGGTTTTTATGGTGGTGGTTGCAGAGCAAAACCAATTAGTGAGAGATAATAACTTTTCGAATAAATATATTAATATTATTTGGCGGTTGATACCGATTACGGCAGAATCTTTAGGTAAGGCAAGAGCGCTAGGAAGTGGCGTGGCCGCTGTGGGGCGCTCAAGTGCCTTAGAGCGCGTTAAATTAGGTTTTCTTGTTAATAAGATACGAATATCGATAAGTTTGGTGTTAAAACAAATCAATACGTTACCTGATACGTCTAATCAATCAAGCAAAGCGTATAAAAAAATGCACACTGATTTATCTGATTTTTGTGAATTAATAGAAAAGGAATTAATTGTAGCGACTAACCCTAACATTGAAGCGACACGTTTTTTCGATGATGCAACACGTTTATTGGGCGAACTGTTCAGCTTATATGATAGTGCTGTAGCAATGGCAGCTAGTGAAATAAAAACATCAATAGAAGAATTAGAACGTTCAAATAAGCGTATCTATATGTCGGGGCTGGGCACTTTATCAGTCGTTATTTTGATGCCTTTCTTGCTAATGTCTTAGGGTACAACAATAGCTGAGTCAGTAGTGGTAACTAATTTATCACTGATCGCTCAGGTGCTAAATTCAATGCTGCGCTGGGTGCGACTTAAACTCATAATACCGGTGATGTCAAAATCATTGTGAATGCTAGCTAAGGAAATAAGTATCCTTGAGTTAAGCTTCTACAGGGCTTTTAGCAGAAACTTAGAGCTTCCTATCATAAGACAGTAAAGCGCTGTAGCAGTGCGATTCCTATGCGTTAGTTGTTAACTGGTGTAAGGCTTATAACTAGGTTGTGGGCGATACTGCCAGCACTTTCATGCTTCTCTGCAGACATGCAGAAAAAACGTTCACGTATAAAATTATTGAATTTAAATAATTCGTGAGCGGTTAAGTATATTTTATGGAGTCTGCATGGCTATAAATAAGAACTAGCAGCAACTTTACCTACGAAAAATATCTCAATAAAATGTTTTTAATTAAATAGGAAAACAAGAGTCAGTGATAAATTTAGCCAAAATAGACGTTAACTTACTTTACCTGTTTAAGCTGTTGTATGAACACCGGAATATTAAAAAAGTATCTGAGATATTAGATGTTTCACAATCGGCTATTAGCCATTCGATGAAAAGATTAAAAAACTGCTTGGGGGATCAACTTTTTTATCGTGTTACGTCAGGACTCGCACCAACCCCTTATGCTGAAGAAATATCAAAAACGATTCTCACCAGTTTTGATGCGATTGAACAATCCATTAATTTGAATTTAAATTTTGACCCGTTAAAGAGTAAACGGGTTTTTAATGTATCCATGACGGATGTAGGCGAGATATTATTTTTACCTAAATTAATATCTCACTTAGCCACAGTAGCACCCGATATTTCAATAGAGATTGTTTGGTCTGCTTCAGACAGCATACAAAAAGAAATGGAGCTAGGTAATATTGATTTGGCGATAGGCTTGCTTCCCGAATTAAAAACAGGCTTTTATCAACGTCGGTTGTTTACCCAGAAATATAAATTAATGTTGAGAAAAGGGCATCCGCTACTCTCAGAAAAAATAACCAAAGCCTCGATTCTAAGCTATAAACACATTTCAATTAGCTCCAAAGATACTGGTCATGGAATTATTGAAAAATACTTACAAAACAACCATATAGATAGGGTTGTTGCAACAAGACTTACGCACTTTATCGCGGTCCCTTATATATTAAGTACGTCAGATTTTATCGCTACCGTTCCTGCAAAATTAGACGATACAATTGAGAACCATTTTGATGTGATTACCCTTAACCATCCTTTGAAACTTCCCGAGATACAAATTAATACATTCTGGCATGCTCGAATGCATGAAGACTCGGCTAATATCTGGTTAAGAGGGGTGATTTTTGATTTATTTTCAGAATAAAAAGTGGGTTTGAAGGTGCACGTTTGATCACAAACAATCTTGTGATTCAGCGCTAAAAACTGAGTTTTATATCAATCATTAATTCAATTCATCACGGTTATTTGCTCTAAGCCTAGCCCTATCATTCAATTTCAACCCAGTTGCTCTGTGTTGAATAACTATTTAAGTCTTTCATCGCTGTTATTTATGAATTTAATTCATAAATAACATGATTATTATTAGTTGAAATCATAAATATTAATCTGTAGATTTACTGATAGTAAATAATAAACTGTCTAGGAGAACATAATGGGTAACAAAAAACTTAGAATTGCAGTTGTTGGTGGCGGTATTGGTGGCCTAACAATCGCAATAGCTTTAAAAAAACATGGTATTGATTGTAAAGTTTACGAGCAAACGGCAGAACTAAGAGAGGTAGGCGCTGCCATAGCCTTATCGGCTAATGCCATGCGTTTTTATGATCAATGGGGGTTAGGGCCAGCATTTGATGCGGTTGGCTATGAAGCCAGTGCCTTAATTTACCGTGATGGTAAAACAGGTCGTGTCATAGGTAACCACCCCGCGGGCGAAGAATACAAACAACGATACGGGGCTCGTTATATAGGAATCCATCGTGCAGAGCTTCAAAAAATTCTGTTCACTGAAGTGGGCATGGAAAATATTTATTTGAATAAACGTCTTTCTACTATTGATGATAGTGGTGATTGCGCAGTACTAAATTTTGAAGATGGTAGTAGCGCTGAAGCAGATTTTGTTATTGGTGCGGATGGTGTGCGCTCTAAAGTGCGCGAACTGATGCTTGGTTATGATGATTATCTTTATGCGGGTTATAGCGCGTTTAGAGCGATTGTACCGATAGAAAGCTTACCTAGCCTACCAGACCCCAGTGCTATTCAATTTTGGATGGGCGATGGTTGCCATTTGCTTCACTATCCAATTGGTGGAGATAGAACGGGCGATGTTAATTTCTTTTTAGTTCAAAGAGACCCAACACCTTGGCCGTATAAAGAATGGGTAACGCCAGCCGAAGATGGTGAGCAACTTAAATACTTCGGTGACTGGCATCCTGCTGTGGTGGAAATGCTATCGTCAGCAAAGGTAGATACTCGCTGGGCAATGAACTACCGGATGATGCTAGGGCGTTGGAGTAAAGGACGAATGACACTGATGGGTGATGCAGCACATTCAATTGTTCCACATCATGGTCAGGGTGCAAACCAGTCCATTGAAGACGCGATTGTGCTAGCTGATTGTATTGCTGATATGGGTAAGGGAACACTCTCTGATATGCAAAATCGTTACGAATACTTACGACGAGGGCGTGCGCGTAAAGTGGTATATGCCTCTGTCACTACAGGTGACATGTTGCACCTTCCACCTGGAGAGAGTAGGGACTTACGTGATGCACGCTTAGCCTCTAAAGAGGCGATGGCAAATCACCTTGATTGGATTCATGGATTCGATGCCAGTAACTTTGCAGAGCCTAATGAAAAACAAGGTGGGACTTGGATGTAATATCTTAGCGATGGTTATCAGCATTCAATAACCATGCTTGAGATTTATAACAGATAGACAGAGCAGTATCCAATGGATACTGCTCTATTCATTATAAAACGTGACATTTCTACGCGAGAAATATACGGGATGGCTCATTGATTGTGAGTAATTTTTATAGTTATATTAAAATCAAAGCTTCATATTCATGACGCTTTTTTGCGCTTTTTCTTGCCACTGCCTTCAGGCTTTGCCATCGGTTTATTAGCAGCTAAAACATCACTGTCGATCACCTCATCTGCTTCAAAGCCTGCCACTTGTTCACGTTCAAGCCGAATCTTATTCTTCTTTTCGATAATCTTGAAATGGTGGTAATCCTCATAATCGATCAGCGATAAAGCCAAGCCGACTTCGCCAGCGCGGCCACTTCGGCCAATTCGGTGCATATAGTCCAACGGGCTTCTTGGTAAATTAAAATTAATAACCACCGGTAGTTTCTCAATGTCTAACCCACGGGCAGCAATATCGGTGGCAATTAACACATCAATTTTGCCAGCTTTAAACGCCTCAAGTGCACGGTTACGAGCACCCTGAGTTATATCGCCATGAAACACCTCTGCGCTTATACCTCGCTTAGCAAGTTTTTTAGCTAAGTGATGACAGTTCTTTTTAGCATTGACGAAAATGAGCACTTGTCGCCATTGATGTTGCTTAATTAAATGCGCCAAGAGAGCCGTTTTCTGCCCCTTATTAACGGTGAATACGCGCTGCACCAGCGTGCTGGCATCAGCACTTTGTAATTGTATTTCCACTGGGTTGTTAAGCAGTTCTTGGGTTAAAGTCTGTACCTTATTGGGAAAGGTTGCTGAAAATAATAACGTTTGTTTCTTCGCTGGCAATAAGGCTAACAGTGCGGATAATTCATCAGTAAAACCTAGGCTTAACATCCTATCCGCTTCATCAAGTACCAGTGTTTTAACCTGATCGAGATGAATAGCATTTTTAGAAATTAAATCGAGTAATCGACCGGGTGTCGCCACTAAAACATCCGTACCACCACGTAAAGCTAACATTTGGGTGTTAACTGATGCTCCACCAAAAACAGCCACTGTTTTAATCGAACCATCAAGGTGTAAAGCATACGAGCTGATACTGTCTGCAATTTGCATGGCCAGTTCACGCGTGGGTACTAATACCAACGAAGTGAGATTGTTAGCAACTGTCTTTTTGTTACTCAATGGTGTTTCAGCGTGTATTTGCTGCAAGATTGGCAATGCGAAAGAAGCCGTTTTACCAGACCCCGTATTGGCCCCAGCGATTAAGTCACGTCCCGCCAAAATAATAGGGATTGCCTGCGCTTGAATGGGCGTAGCTTGCTGATAGTCCAGTTCTGTTAATCGTGTTAACAAGGCTGATATAAGGCCGATTTCCTTAAAGTTGGAGGGCATATTTATTGTACTTTTACAGTGGTTTTTTGAAATGGAATTAAGTTTGCTGACAGCTTGACTTCATCTATACAAATTTAGTTTGCCCTTAAGGCAGATAATTAGGCCTGTTAACAAGATGTCCGTTTAATGATGTGAGTCAGCTTAGTGATTGCCCTTATTTTTTATAAGGCCTGTACTCTATAAAAAAAGGGGTTAAACAAGATGATATGTTTAGATATCAAAGGCTAATAACAGACGATATTTAAAATCATTTTCTTGACTATCACCATCCGCCAATGAGTCATAATCATTAACAAGGCCTACTTTTAGGTTCATATTGTTAATATCTGCTAGGCCAATTTTCCAATTAAGTTCTGTTAAATTTCTGAATTCCCCTAATTCACTTAAATTTGGGTACAGGGTGTTTTTAAACTCTATCGAATGATGTTTGCTCATCGTCCATAGACTTTCAAGTCCAAAAAGTGCTTCTGGTGTCCAGTCATCATTCTCACCGCCAAACTCTTTACTAATACCTAGACCCGTTCTACCAATGAGTGACCAAGTATCTTTTTTTATGAATTGGGTACCTACACCCGCTGACATGTCAATTTGGTGATCCCAATCTTCGAACTCATCCCAGTCGTAACGCCCCTTTATAAAAGAAAAGTGGGGGGTTGATGGGTTAAGGAAATCTCTGGTAAATTGAGCAAAAAAATCACTTTTAGTCGTTTCATTATCATCGCTACCATTGTTATATACACTGGATACCGACCAACGCTTTAGGGTGTTTGAAAAATCGCCCTTTATACCAATGTGAATATCAGTATCTTGTGTATTACCTTCATTGCCATTAATACCTAGTTCAGCGGATCTTTTCCAGTCTTTAAAAAATCCTGTGCCCAATAGCCCCGTATCTTTTTTACTGACTTCTTTTGCTTCTTTTGCTTCTGCTGGTTTGATGTTGGCTGAAGGGATGGTCACTAAGCCTAAAACAGGATGCGAGAGAGTGACCTGTCCATTTTCTGTTTTAATAACCTCGCCGTTCAAGGTGTCGCCATTCAGTAATTTAATTTCAGTAGCAGTTGCTGATTGAAAAAAAACTAGGCTGAGTAGAAAGATATGAGGTTTCATAATAATATTTAGAGAGGTTAATAAAACAGGTTAAGTAGAATGACTTTGGTTGACTCGGTGCTATGGCAATTCGTGTTTATAGCAAACCGATCATTATAAACATAGTTGATTTAATTTTGCGTATTGGAGAAGCATAATCGTTTTGGCATCAACGATATCTCCTGTTGCAATCATTTGATAGGCGGCTTCAAAATCGAGTTCTAATACTTCAATGTTTTCTTGTTCATGCGCTAGCCCTCCACCCTCACTTATTTTCATTTGCGAAGAGTATTCAGCAATAAAAAAGTGGATGATTTCAGTGACAGCGCCAGGCGACATATAGGCTTGAAAAATTTTCTTAACCGTTTTAACCCTGTACCCAGTTTCTTCCTCAATTTCTTTTTTTATACATGTTTCTGGTTCGTCGCCGTCCAATAAGCCTGCACAAGTTTCTATGAGAAGGCCGTTCATATTGCCATTTAAATAGGTGGGCAAACGAAACTGTCTTGTTAGAACAACTTTTTGCTTTGTTGCATTATAGAGCAGTACCGTAGCACCATTGCCTCGGTCATAAACCTCACGTTGATGTTGTTCCCATTGACCGTTTGCTCTTTGGAAATCGAAGGTATATTTATTAAGCGTATACCAGCTATCCGATAATAATTTTTTACTTAAATTTTTAATGGTTTGAATCATAATATCGTGGGGGTATAGGTATTTTTGGTTTTGCTAATTATCTATCAATGTAACGATCTGTTATCGTTGATTAGCTTGGCTATTAGATTATAAATAGGGGGTAAAGAGCCACCAAAAGGCATCCCAAGCCTTTATTATAAAAGGGCGTTTGTTAAGTTTTTGTGGTGTGATCTCAATGGCTCGTTGTTTGTCGTCACTTACAATTTTAGCTATTGCGTGACTAAAATCAGTATCAAATATTTCGACGTTAAGTTCAAAGTTTAATCTTAAACTACGTGAGTCAATATTAGCTGACCCAATTTGACAGTAATAATTATCAATCAGTAACAGTTTTGAGTGCACAAAAGGACTGGGCTGATAATAGATTTTTACGCCATAGGCTAGAAAATGACGCATGTTATTTCGCATTGCCCAGTGTATAGAAGGTTGGTTATTACGAGCCGGTAGTAATATTGAAACCTCTACCCCCCTGAGTGCAGCAGACTGTAAAGCAATAATCAGTTCATTAGGCGGTAAAAAATAAGGGGTCACCAGTGTAATAGTCGATTGAGCATTGTTAAGAGCGCTAATCATCACTTTAGTTAATACATTTAAGTGAATACCTGGGCCATCACTGATCGCATGGCAGGATGATTTTCCATATGGGGTAAGGTCGTACCTTTTTATAGGTAGCCTTTCACCACTGGTATAAAACCAATCATCCTCAAACACCTTACCAACTTGTTTTACAACAGGGCCTTTTAAGCTAAACATATAGTCTTTAGTAGCTCTGTTGGACTGACTTGTTTGTACTAAATGACATTGGCGAATATTCATTCCGCCCGTAAAAGCATGTTTTCCATCACATAATAAAATTTTGCGGTGGTTACGTAGGTTCAACGTAAAACGCGGTAACATTTTTCCAATGGGCAAAAATGAAAGCGTCCTGACACCACGAGCAGTTAGGGTCTTTTTAGTTTGACCTAAACTGTACCAAGAACCTACCCCATCCAGTAATACGCGAACATCAACGCCACGTTCAACAGCATGTGCCAGTGCATCGATAAACTGTTTGCCAATACCTTTATGTTCAAAAATGTACATGGATAAATAAATCCAATCAGTCGCCTCATTAATACTATTCAACATTGCTGGGTAGGCATTTTCGCCATTACTCAGTATTTGAACTTGGTTACCTTCAGTTGATGGTAAACCGGTAACAGCCATACTAAGAAGCTGATGAGCTGATAAATGACTGCTTTTTTTATGAACCGGCGTAATGGGTTTGGGAATGGTACTGAGTGAGGTATCAGCAACAGCACCTAAGGATAAAACTTTATCGTGAGCGCGGTTAATACCTAAAAGAAGGTACAAAATAGGGCCTATAAATGGAACTGAAAAACAGGTGATAATCCAAAGTAATGATGACCGTGGGTCATATTTATTCATCAGCGCATGTAGCGCTGTTGAAACGGATAAAATAACTAGCAGCAGTTGGATCAGCCAGTCTAGAGTTAACAAAAAAGTAATCATATTATTCAAAATGAGAGGCAATTAAAAATAAGCCGTTGCTGATCAGTTTACGCTGATTATTTAGAGTCATACAATCAATAGCGTGTAGCAAGTGTTTCTATCTGATCAACAATTGCCACGATAAAATTTTGGCCAATTTGAGGTACACCTAGTTCTGGCTAATACTCATTAACGTCTTTAAAATCATCGATTGCTGACTTAGAAAAAGAAATTTTCGCGAACTAAAAACTTAACTGCTTTCTAACACCACGGTTTATGTTAGTTACAAGAACAGGTCTATGTGTATTTTTTGCGTGATTTACAACCTTACTCGGATTGATTTTGAGCTCAGAAAGCAGAATAACATCTTTGGATAATTTAGTTTGCATGATAACAACCCCAAGTTTAAAGACCTACAAATAGCACCATCGGCAGGTCTCGTTAAACGGAATGCTCGCGATAGCGAACGACTTGATTTAAAGTGTCCTGTTGATTGTCTTGTAACCACAGTCACTTGTTATGTGTTGTAAGCGTAAAATAGCCATGAGCTTTTATTTGTAGTTAACGAGTCATATAGCTTTTGAGCTTGCTCGTTATCTGGTGCTGTTACCCATTGTAGCCGCGCCGCGCCATTGGTTTTAGCAAACTCCCTGCAATGTTCAACGAGTTGTTTGCCAACACCTTTCCCTCTCATTTCTGGCAATATATAAAGATCATTTAATACTGCAACTTTAGCAACAAGAGTTGAAGTGTATGTGAAATACACTGTGGCAAAGCCAACGACTTTTGAACTATTACGGAATAAAAACTGACAACCAGAAGGACTAGTTTTACCAAATTGTAAAAAGAATGTTTTATTTTTTGAATCTGATATGTCAGTTACATTATAAAACGCTTGGTATTGCCTGATTAAAGGCAATACCTCGTTGATATTTTCTTTAGATACGAACTCAATCACTTTAAGCCCGCCCCTCTAAAAATATAGCGACAGAGCTCATTGGCTGCCGGAAGAAGAGAGTGGCGGAGTGAAACAGCACTTTTGATTTTCAAGTGCCGTGCCATGGTATGTAGTATTTACGACGCCTCGTATTGAATCGAGTCAAAAGGGCTAAGCTCCATTGACGCTCTATTTTTCTGAGTCACTCTGATTAACAACAATCACTTTGCGATGTGGAAACGGTATTTCAATATTATTAGCATCTAATGCCTTTTTAATCTTCTCGGGTACAGAGTACAGCACGTCAAAATAATGTTCGCCTTTACAGAAAGGGCGCACTAAAAAGTCAACAGAGCTATCATTCAGCGTTTCTACTTCAATAAATGGTGCCGGGTCTTTTAGAATGTGCGGGTGGTTAATAATAACGTCTTCAATCACTTTTCGGGCGGTGTCGATATCTTCGTTGTATGCAATACCGTAATGCATTTCAACGCCACGAACATCATAATGAGAATGGTTAATAATCTGTTCACCCCATATCTGACTATTCGGCACGATGATTTGTTGATTATCGAAGGTTTGCATAATAGTAGTAAACATATCAACTTCTGTAACGCAGCCAAATCGTCCTGCCGCATCAATAAAATCGCCAACTTTGTAAGGTCTGAATATTAACAACATCACGCCTGCTGCAAGGTTAGACATTGCACCTTGTAGTGCTAAGCCAACCGCAAGACCAGCAGCGCCAAGCAAAGCTACAACTGAAGCAGTTTGTACCCCAAACCGGTTGAGTACCGCAATAATTACAAAAGCAAGTATGGTATAGCGCGCCATACTACCGAGAAACCTGAATAGAGTATCATCAAGGTGTTTGTTGGTTTTGCTTAAGCCGACTATGAATCGATATATTCTATTAGCAAACCACAAGCCTATTAATAGGATCATAATAGCGAGAAGTATATTCGTCCCCCAGGCGATTGCAGCTGGTAGATATTGATTGATATCCAGTTTTTCGAGGTAATCGGTCATATTCTTTCTCCTTTAATTATTAGGCTGTAAAACACTACTTAACAGTGATTGATTGTATATTTTATATAACTATTTAGTAAGTAGCGCGATGCAAGTTATGCTTTTTGTGTCCTACACGTACTCATTTAAAATATGTTCACCTCCACGGACCCAGAAGGTAGGGGAGGGGGCATTGATAGGTGTTCAGTGTCTTAGGTGACACTCCTAGCAAGGTCAATCTTACTGGCTATTTTTTCTTATGATTTAAGGTTGGAATCAATAGGGCAACCAATCGAGTCTGAGTGAGTTTATTTAACCCATTGATTTAGCTTGATTTAATGTAAGGTTGATGCCCCATTGCTGAATTGACTTGTTATACGGTTGGAGAGGGGGTTACTTTGTATTAATGGATTGTTTCATTATGCTTTCTGCTTTGGCGCCAAGGTACACATAAATGCCGAGTCCAATTAGCAAGCCTATGGCTGCACCCATCATTGCCACTGCATCACCTAAATGTTCCTTTGAGCCCAGAACAGACTTAAACATCAATAGCAATGACTCAATTGAAACAGCAATAAGGATGGCTGCAATAAACCGAGTTATTGTGCGTCGCGTTGAACTGTGCCGTAATATGTCCTTTTTCATCAACACTTCTTCTTCGAGAGTTGTTTTGCCAAGGTCAAAGACTGCAAGAGCCAGCGTCAGAAAAATAATGATGCTAAATGGCTTGAGATGAAGATCAATATGTTCGCCCTGTAGAAGTGAAATGACTTCCAAACCTGCCGAATACATTAGAATACCAACGACTAAAAACAAGCCGATGACAATAAGCGAATAGACAGTCACAAAGAAAGGGTGAAATTTCTTACGCTTTCTATCACCCATTAAAAACTCAATCGCATCAGCCAAGTCTATGTCGATAACCAAAATACCCATAATTGAGCCATCTTCAGCAAGGCAACGGATGGCAGATGAAATGCAAAGGTTATGACTGGATGTCGAGAGATAAGGCTCAGTAACAATAACGTTATCTTCTTCGAGTGCTTTTTTATAATAAGGCCGACGACTTCTGTCAACGCCTATTCCTGAGCGTATATTTTTTTCGTTATGGTGCTTGTAGCTTACATTGTTGGTCGTTTGCACGCCTTTGGCATCCAGCGTATAAACCAGTTCAACAAATGGATAATTAGACTGTAACCATTTCATAGAATCTTTCAGGTTTTCTTCACTCTGAATGCTTTTATGATCAAAGATGCCCGTAACAATTGAAGCCGTTAACTCATGTATGGCGTCCTTGTATTCACGGTAACGTTCAATAGCATTTAAATAGTTCATAGCAGATATTTCATTGTAGAGTGTGACAAATATAAAAGCAGGGTTCGTGCCAAATAGGCCTTATTATGCCTTTCTTTAATCCGTATAAAATTAAAAAGTGACACTGAATGCTAAAAGATAAAAAGTTGCCATCGTTTATCTTTATGAGGTGTTTAGATTTTCTATCTTAACCTGTGCACCTTGCGCCGATCAATTTGAGCCTTTATTGTTGCTTTTAAAAACCACGGCCTAACCCTCAAAGTTACTAAAAACCTGAGTTTGGCTGTTTCAAGAACTCTATTTCTTCTAGAGTAGACTTTCGACCTAGGATGTCATTTCGATGAGGGTAACGTCCAAATCTATCAATGATTTTTTTATGTTGATTCTCAAACTCCAAGTTATTCGGGTTGCCTAGTGATTCATAAAGTTTGAGAGCCTCTTCATGAATTAGTGGGGATTCACTGTGCATAAAGGGGAGGTAGAGGAAAGTACGTTCTGTTTGAGAAATTTCAAGATCGAAGCCCTTTGAAACTGCTACCTGAGCAAGCGATAGAGCCATCGGGTCAGATGCAAAAGACTCGGGCTGATGACGATAAATATTACGAGAGAATTGGTCGAGAACAATAATTTCTGAAAGACTACCTAAAGCCGTTTCACGCCACTGGAACAATTCACCAGCTTTAGCCTGTTTATGAAGAGAGCCGAATCTTTTTTGTACACTTAAGTCGAACGCTTCATCTTTTTGCCACCACTGTTTTGGTTCAAGCTCATTAAACCAGAAATCTATAATTTGCTTATACATTTAGAGCTCTTTTCATTAGAAATGGTAATGCAACATAATAATATCTTAAAAAAGGGACGCCACCCATTATTGGGCCGCCCCTGTGGCCGGTATTGAAGAGGACGTTTAGATAACAGCTTAAGCTGGGCAATAAAACTATTGCTTCCGCAAGGCAACCCTTTTTCGATATTGCGATTGATGATACCTATTGTTTCTCTGCCTTCAGGCAGCGCCAACCAGCTGGACCAATCTTTAAAAAAGGGACGCCTTGAATTGAATAGGGTTAGACTCGATTGATTCATTTTGATTGCCTAACGTCGCTAATCAGTGGTGCGGCTTTTTACGTCCATTAGCATTTTTATACACAGTTGCCTTATCATCTATTATTTAAATTCACAATCTTTGTTTTATCCTTTACAAATATGAACAGTCCCATTGAAATTATTGACAATGCAAATCCATAAGCAAACGTTGATTCTGGACTTATTTTATCCCACAGCAAGCCAGCAATAAATCCACCCGGAAGTGCGACCAGCCCTATTGCTGTATGAAATATCCCTAATGAAGTTGCTTTTAGATGCTCCGGTGCTAAATCGACTACAAATGCTCTTTGGACACCATCAATCATCGCATAGAATATTCCATACGTAACAAAAAATAGCAGTATGGCATAGATATTTGAAGTAAATATCAAGCCGATAGAAGTGACTGCAAAGACTAAATAGCCCATTATCAAAACGGGCTTTCTTCCGATTTTGTCAGATAATATTCCAAAAGGTATTATGCAAATTGTATAAACGAAATAAAATAGAGCGTAGAGAAGGATTGCCATATTATCAGCTAACCCTATGTTTTGCGCCCTTAACAATAGAAAGGCATACCCAAAATGCCCTAATGCAAATATTGAAGAAACGATTATAAATAGTCTTAAATTTGTAGGTAATTCCTTAAACCTTAACTTAATGGTTGCGTCTTTAGTTTCTATCTTTACAGGGGATTTTTTTTCTTGGATGAATAAAATGGCAAATACAGCAATTATTGAGGGAATAAAAGCAAATAGGAAAATATTGTGATATCCAAAAATTGGAAGGAGCAAAAAAGCTAACAGTGCCCCTAAAACTGAACCAATACCATCCATAGCTCTATGAAATCCATAGGCCTTTCCCCTAACATTTTCATGACAGGATTCAGCGACCAGCGCATCTCTTGGAGCGACTCTTAGCCCTTTGCCAATTCTTTCTATTACTCTGATAAAAAGAACAAAAGACCAAACATTGGCAAGAGCAAATAATGGTTTTGTTATAGATGATAGAAAATAGCCCAACAAAACAAAACGTTTCCTTTTTTGTATTTTGTCAGACCAATAACCAGAGAGAACTTTCAATAAAGAAGCCGTTGTTTCTGCCGCACCTTCAACAACTCCCACTACATAAGCGCTAGCACCCAAAACGGTGGTCAAAAATAACGGAATTAAAGGAAACACCATCTGGCTACTGAGATCATTAAACAAACTTACTAATCCCAAAATAAATATGTTTTTAGTAATACCTTTGAATATTTGAAGTTGTTTGTCCTTCTTCATTTTTATCTACTACATAGTGTATAACGCCTCAAACAGCGGCGGCTTTAGCCGTCCGACTGCTTTGACTTGTTACATGCTGAACCCACTCAAGTTGTTTTGCGTAGATTCTCGGTAGCGGGTGATAATACGAGTATCTAGTGTTTGGCTTTAAAATTCCCAGAGGATTTTTAATGCACAAGGTTTCTATAGCCTTTTTAGCCAAAGGAATTAAAGCTTGGTTTACGCCCCAGCCAAAAATTACTGGAACACCATTCACGAATAACTGAGCTAATTCAGATTTACGATTCGGCGAAAAAATAGAATGCTCTACTGAACTACACTCTTTGGACTTCAAGAAACGATATAACTCATTCGAATCCGGTGTGCGAAGGTCAGACAAATTTAGAATTCTTGCATAGTTAAACGCTGCTGAATTCATTACTTTCATAATTTGATGTTGTGTAGTATCTGGCTCAGCCGGTGATGGCACAGAGTTATTATCTATACCATCCAAAGGGTAAGAAGAACCAGGGTTCATCATTACAACCATGAGATCCGGTTCATTTGCTGCTACGCCAACTCGCTTGATGTCGAGATACTTTCGTAGCTTGTATCCATTGAACTCGTAAAAGAGGCCTGTAATTTCAAATTTATTACTCAACTTGATTCCTTGTTGGCATGTAACGCCGCAATTTGCTGAAGGCAAATGATGGGCGGGTTTTGGCCCAGCATTTGACTTTCAGTAACATTGCTTTGTTATGCATTTTTTGTACTTCGCTTACGATGCCAATCTCTAATTGCCACCCCAACTGGGTCAGCTATTAAGTCGGAACCTAATGATCTAAGTACTGAATAGGAATCTTCTGCATTTGTGTATGTAAAATCCAAATCATGAAGATTTGCTATTTCAACTGAAGATAAATTAGCGGATTCTTCAATAACATTTAGGTATGATTTTGCTACTTTGTCGAATTTTAATTTGTTAGCTGCGTATTCAAGACCAAGCTCTGCATCCATATGAATTGAATAGAGTGGTGCCTGTGTATCTATTACTGCTCTAATCCCAGCGCCATAAACCATTATTTCTTTTCTCGCTGCTTGGTTTTGAGTCACATGGGGTTCAAAACCAGCGCTTCTGAACGACTCAGCCATACCATCAACCAAAGGTTGAAGTTGTAGCTCTCCATCAATGATTTCCATATGCCCACTTGCATATAGGCCACCCCATATTTCTGTAGTAACAGCATCTCCAACAGGATTGACTTCAGAGTATTCATCTGCCAAATCCAAAAACCATATGTCTCCAGACTGGCGCAGTTCTTCCCATTTTTCTATTGGTGCTCCGATATCTGAGAGCAGCTTTGGTGAGACTTGGCGTACTATTCCAGTAACGTTGCACACCATGTTACTAAAGGTAAGGTGTTTTGATGTGCAAACTGCTGGCAGGTACTCAACCATTTTGTCTGTACCAGGCAATATACCAATCATCCCAAATACTGCTGCATCTGTAGGATAAAGGCATATTTGATATAAATCATCATCAATAGGTGGATATATACCTACAGGTTTAAGGTGTGATGAAATTTGGCCCATCATACCCATGATTGGGTTTTCTGCTTGAATTTGTGGGCCTAGTCGCATTCCAGAGTGGTGCCCTATAATCGGCGATAAGAAATGATTTCTTAGGAATGGCCCAAAAGTTGATGGCTTACACTCAAGTGTTACCCATTCATCAGCCTGAACATCATTTGTTTTTAGTGCATTTAATAATTCAGATGGTGATTTAAAGACTTTTGCGTTAGCTTTCTTAATTGGAACGCGTAACGTTTTTGCAAGGGTGGAAAGCCAGTTTTTTAAATCTGGATACAGTTGCTGCGCCAAAAAACTTGCAGTGTTATCGTCCAATTTCAGTTACTCCGTTTTTATGCATAACGCCCACATAAAAGGCGAGCGGCAGCGAGTCCAGCCCACGCTTTTTGTGGGCGATTTTTCATGTGCTTGTTATGCGATTTATGACTCATGTTTGATCTGCCAAAAACTCAGTTGATAATCATCGATTAACTCTCTTTCTTCTGGCTGATGAAACTCGACGACACAAGGCTTAGTTGGAAAAAGGTAATTTAACCTAGCCTCGTAAATGTCCTGTAATGCACAACCCAACACCACAACTTTGTCTGCCGTAAGATCTTCACAGCCATTGTGATGCAGGTCAGCAATATGAAGATGGTTTACCACCCACTCAACTGACTTTGCAGAACTACCATCTTGTTTTTCAAAACTTCGTACTCTCTGAATATTTTCGTTATCCATTTTTTCGAGCGCGAAGATGTAATCTTCGAACTCAACAAACTTTGGACAAAATATAGTTGAGTAACCAACGGCTAGAGAATAATTACCTTCACATGAGACCCATGACTCAAGGTCGATACCTTTGCCATTATTCCATGCACCTAATTCTTCTCTCATACTCTCTGGAATATTCATTACTTCCTTACACATAACGCCGCCAACACCGGAAATTTAGGAGCGCAGCGAGTAAATTTTCCGAGTGCTTGGCCTTGTTAGGGGCTATAGCAACCCCCACTCTTGATGGGCCTCACGGGCATAATAACCGTAGCCATCTGTAGGGTACTTTTTATTACTCAAGTCGAATTGGCTGATAGCATCTAGTACTGGAGCCTTTTTAAATGGTATGTGGATAGCTCTTGCACTACCATTTTCTATTCTCGACTTTAATGCTTGAGGCCAGTATGTTGATAGTTGTGCGGGAGCCATTATTGAGTCGAAATCTGGATATGCTAAAATTAAAGGGAGATCACAGTTATCTACTGCGTATGAAATCTCAAAAGGAACCCAGTCATTATCATTTTTGGTGGTTTTAGTCAGTATTAGTAAAAATTGTTTTGAATTCCTAAGCCTTGCAATTAGATTTCTTTTTAAGGTTTCTTTTCTCGATGAGTCACGAACAGAAGATGTTTTTTCATGACTATCACATAGGTTAAAATCAATGTGCTTACTGGAGTCCCACATTTTCATGGTATTGTAATACTTGATATCTGATTTTGTTGGGTCGGTAGTTCCCCCAGCATGAAAAGCTACATAAGTTCCATTTCTGTATGCCATTATATCCACTGCCTCTTTATTGTCTCTAAATCTATTTCTTCAAATCTTGACTCATGTAAGACCAAGTCAATTTGCTTACATATTTGCTGCTTCTTTGTCTCATCGATAATTGTAAGTACAATTAGCTGGAGCAATTGTGTGGCAGGCAAACCAACACCAGAAATCCCACTACCAATTAATGGTAAAATCAATTTTTCACCGCCTGTGCTATTTCTCGATTTTTCGAATAGCCCATGCATTGCAGAAAGCATCGTTGCAAGATCCGCGCTAGCCTTGAACGTTTCAATATTTGTATGACTCAATGCAAACAGTAAAAATTTATGCTCATTTGCGGGGACGTAAGCGGTTGTGCCGATGGGGTATTTTTTGCAATTTCCACCTTGACGATCAATTTGCTCGAAGTCGCAGCCATCCAGATCTTCGGCGATAGCAACATCAAAAGCTTCTGGGTGACCGCCGAAATAACGCTTGATAACCATGCCATGCAAAGATTTATCTGAAACAGGCGCGCCTAATTCACTGTCAAAATATTCATTAACAGATATAGCCGTGTAACCCTTGGCTTCAAAAACATCTCCGTAATAGATGTTTAGCATAGTGTCTGATGTGTTTATTTTGATAGATATTTTGTGTGGTTGATAGATTCGGTACAGACCAATAACTACACTAACTCCAATAAATATGGAGTGAGGCTTCCAGCCTTGAAGAGGCAGGTCTGGGTAAAAATATGCTACAGATTCTATTAGAGTCCAAAGGGCGCTATATGCTAGAAAAATTGATATAACGAAACGCCACGGGTGCCGTTTCAGTCCTAAAATTATAGATTTCAATTTATCTTCCATATTATGTATTGGTGCTGGCGAAGCCCCTAACAGTATTAATAAGCGGAACTCATTATCCACGTATTACTTGTATATAGGTGGATAGTACTTCCATGTATTTTGATATTAAAGTAACAAACATGGGTAATGCCATGCGTACCTAGTATCTTTAACTTAGAGTTTAGAGTGTTTACTTAAAGGGTTCAATGTTTAAAAAAATGAACTAATCAAATGATAAAGTTGGTTAAACCACTTGCCCTGCACACCAACCTGAAGACCAAGCCCATTGAAAGTTATAACCACCTAGCCAGCCGGTAACATCAACTACTTCGCCCACAAAATATAACCCTGTTGAGTAATTTGATTCCATGGTTTTTGATGAAAGCTCATCGCAATTAACGCCACCCAGTGTTACCTCTGCGGTTCTATAACCTTCGGTGCTGTTGGGTTTTATTTGCCATTGGTGTAGTTGCTTGCTAATGGTTTTAAAGCGTTCGTGCGAGAGGGATTGCAGCGGTTGGTTTAGGGATTGTTCATCAAGTAAGGCGGCGATAAATCGTTTGGGTAAATGTTCAGCTAATATGGTTTTTAAATGTGCTTTGGGCTGCTCTTGTTGCTTTGTTTTTAGAAGTGCTTCTATGTCTACATCGGGCAATAGGTTAATGCTGACCGTTTCGCCAGCTTGCCAGTACGATGATATTTGCAAAATGGCTGGGCCGCTTAAACCACGATGGGTTAGTAGAATATTTTCTCTAAAGCTGGTGCGCTCATTACTCACCACACATTCTATGGCAATGCCAGAAAGCTCGGCTAGCCAAGCTTTATCGTCCGGTTGTAGGGTAAACGGTACTAGCCCTGCGGTCGTTGGGTGAACGGTATGCCCAAAACGTTTGGCCATGTTATAACCAAAACCTGTTGCGCCCATTTTAGGGATGGATTTACCACCGGTGGCAATAACGACCGATTCTGCACTGTAATCATCTAATGATGTGTTGATGATATAACTGTCGTTGTCTTTGTGAATATTTTCAATGGTGCAGTTAAGGCGGATGTCTACCCCTACATGAGCACATTCTGATAGCAACATATTAAGGATGTCTTTGGCGCTATCATCACAAAATAACTGCCCGTGGTTACGTTCGTGATAAGGGATGTTGTAGTCGCAGACCAGCGCGATAAAATCCCATTGTGTGTATCGACTCAGTGCTGATTTGCAAAAATGTGGATTATGGGAAATATAATTGTCCGCACTTATATCCATATTGGTGAAGTTACAGCGCCCACCACCAGACATGAGTATTTTTTTACCCGCCTTATTTGCGTGGTCTAATACCACTACATTGCGGCCACGTTTGCCGGCCTCTATTGCGCACATTAAACCAGAAGCGCTGGCACCAATAATAAGAACATCGACAGGTTTATTCATGATTTTTATGCAGCGCTTTAGTTGAAAAATAGAACATTTATGGATTGATGTTGTCGTAAGGGCTTGAATCAGGAAATGAATGGCCCAATGTTTATAAAAGCTTTAGATGAACATAGAGCCTGATAAACAATATATTGTATTAAAAAACAGTGATGAAAAGGATAATTAAACGATGTCAGAAGTAAGCTTGAGCGATTCTAAAACGGCTATTGAGCAACTTAAAAACACCATAACAGCACAAATTATTGGCCAAGATGTATTGGTTGAAAGAATGTTGATTGCCTTGTTAGCAGATGGGCATATCTTAGTTGAAGGTGCTCCTGGGCTCGCCAAAACGCGGGCCATTAATGTGCTCAGTAAGGGCATTGAAGCAGACTTTCACCGGGTTCAATTTACCCCAGATTTATTACCCTCAGATTTAACCGGCACGGATATTTATCGCCCACAGCAGGGCACATTTGAGTTTCAAAAAGGTCCGTTATTTCATAACTTGGTGTTAGCAGATGAAATAAACCGTGCGCCTGCTAAAGTACAAGCCGCTTTATTAGAGGCGATGGCAGAGCGGCAAATTACCGTTGGTGGTGCCAGTTACCAGTTACCAAGTTTGTTTATGGTAATGGCCACGCAAAACCCATTGGAGCAAGAAGGCACATACCCATTACCAGAGGCGCAATTAGATCGTTTCTTACTGCATATAAAAATAGATTACCCCAAGGCTGCACATGAGAAGGAAATACTGCATTTAGCGCGTTCTGAAGAAAAAGGCAGTGATACTCAAAAGACACAAAATAAAGCCATCACACAGCAACAATTATTTGCTGCGCGTGAGGAAATATTAGACGTGTATATGAGTGATGAATTAGAAGATTATCTATTGCAATTGATATTAGCGACGCGTGAACCGGCTGCTTATGGAGATGATTTGGCGGCTTGGATTCAATATGGCGCAAGCCCAAGAGCAAGTATTGCCCTTGATCGTTGTTCTCGTGCTAAAGCGTGGCTAAACCAACGTGACTTTGTCACCCCAGAAGATATCCAAAATATTGCCTACGATGTATTGCGGCATCGCTTAATTATGTCTTATGAAGCGGAAGCTGAGGGTATTACTCCAGATAGGTTTATTAAAGAATTAATTGCACGCATTGCTGTCCCTTAAATGGAGCAGGGTGTTTTACAAGACGAACGGGTTTCAGTTCAATTAAAACCGATGGTCGATTTAGCTCGCAAAGCGGCGCTTTTAAATAACCGCCCACAGCGTATACAGTCAGCTTTAAATGGTGGTTATGTCTCGCGCTTTAAAGGCCGTGGAATGGAGTTTGATGAAGTACGTTTGTACCAAGCGGGCGATGATATTCGTAGTATTGACTGGCGAGTGACCGCACGTACCAATAAAACACACAGCAAAATATTTCGTGAAGAACGAGAGCGTCCCATTTTTATTTCTGTTGATTTACGACCCGCCATGAACTTTGCTACACGTGGGGTGTTTAAATCGGTACAAGCCTCTAAGGTGGCTGCCTTAGTAGCATGGGCGGCTCAACTTAATGGCGATAGAGTGGGAGGGCAAGTCTTCAATCAACACGGTTGCCAAGAACTAAAACCGGCAGTTGGTCGGCGGTCTGTTTTGCATTTATTTAACGCATTGGTTAAACCCACGTTATCAATAACAGAAGCGCTTTCTTTAGAACAAGTGTTAAAACGCCTGATGCAACATGCGCGACCAGGAAGTTTGTTGTACATCGTCAGTGATTTTCGTGGTTTAAATAACCAAGTTGAAAGGCAGCTCTCTAAATTAGCTAAACATTGTGAACTTCAACTAGTGCATATTTATGATCCGCTAGAGAATCATTTACCTAAAAAAGGTCAGTATCGGTTTACTAATGGCGAGCAAGAAGTATTAGTTGATATGAGCGATAATCAGCAAGTATTGGGGTATCAACAGCATTTTAAAAAACGCCAACAGCACTTAACCATGCTTTGTAAAAAATGGCGAATTTCACTGCTTGAATGCAGCACTAGCGATGACCCATTTGAGGTGCTGAGCTAATGAATGAACAGCTGCCTTTACAAGACATACATTTACCGAGTGCTATCAGTGGGTGGCCACCTGCAATCGGCTGGTGGCTTCTATTGCTGCTTGCCTTGCTGGCTTGTGTAGCAGCTTACTACTTGTATAAAAAATTAACGCGTAAAACGCCAGTTAAAAGCGCTAAGGCTTTACTGTTAAATATAAAGCAGGCAGACAATACGGATGAATTGGACACATTAAAACAGCTGTCTGCCTTTGTTCGACGGGTGTCTATCAGCGTTAACCCACGTGCGGATGTTGCCAGTTTAACGGGCAAACAATGGTTGAACTACCTTGACCAGTCGGTTGAAGGAACACCATTTAGTACCGGAGTAGGGCAATACTTATCTGATGCGCAGTATCGCAAAAATGCGCCTGAAGACTTAGACATAGATCAATTAATTGAATTGTGTGAACGTTGGTTGAAGAGGCAGCACGCATGATTCATTTCGAATGGCCTCAATTGCTTTTACTGTTACCCTTGCCTTTGCTTTATCGGTGGTTATTGCCTGTGCAATCAACGGATGTGCAGGCCGCACTTAAAGTCCCTTTTATAGAAGATTTTGGTCAGGCGAAGGCGATGGGTGGTTCACAACGCCAGCCTTGGCTTTTATGGTTAGCGGCGGTTGCTTGGGTGTTGTTGATAGTGGCCTCTACTCGGCCTCAATGGCTAGGTGAGCCGATTGAAAAAATGGTCAGTGGGCGCGATTTAATGCTGGCGGTTGATGTGTCGGGCAGTATGGCAGAAAAAGATTTTAAGCTAAGTGGTAACTGGGTAGACAGGTTAACGGCCACTAAACACGTGGCTAGCGCTTTTATGGATAGGCGCGTGGGTGACCGTGTCGGTTTAATTTTATTTGGTACCACTGCGTATTTACAAACGCCACTGACCTTTGATCGCAAAACGGTGGTAACGCTGCTTAACGAAGCCTTTATTGGTATTACCGATAATGAACCAGCCACATCTATTGGCGATGCTATTGGACTGGCGGTAAAACACCTTAAAAATGAGCAAGATAACAGTCGGGTGTTAATTCTATTAACCGATGGGGCAAATACCGCGGGTGAGATAACGCCCCTACAAGCGGCGCAACTAGCGGCTGATAACGAACTTAAAATTTACACAATTGGTATCGGTGCGGATGAAATGATCGTACGCAGTTTTTTTGGCAACCGCAAAGTAAACCCTTCTCGCGATTTGGATGAAGAAACCTTAAGGGCCATTGCAGATAAAACCCAAGGTCGTTACTTTAGGGCGCGTAATAAAGAAGAGTTAGAAGCCATTTATCAATTACTTGATCAGTTGGAGCCGGTGGAAAAAGATAAGCAATTTTATCGCCCAATGAGTGAACTCTACCCTTGGCCGTTGGCCATGGCCTTATTGCTTAGCGCGCTTATTGTCGTGTTTAAACAGAGGTTACGATAATGAACCTAGCTGATTTTCATTTTATACGCCCGTTTTGGTTACTGGGTTTGCTGGTGTTAGCTATTTTTGTGTTTTTATCGTTTAGGAATAAGCTAAACCAAGGCCATTGGGCGGAGATGTGCGACGCTGAGTTATTGCCGTATATTTTACAAGATAAACCAGTACGGCAATCACGCTGGCTATTTGGCGGTTTATCACTGGCTGCCATGCTGGCTATTATTGCTTTAGCAGGGCCAACCTGGGAGCGTTTGCCGACGCCCGCGTTTCGTAGCGATGCAGCCTTGGTGATAGCGCTCGACTTATCGCAAAGCATGTATGCTAGCGATATTAAGCCGAGCCGCTTAGTACGCGCACGCTACAAAATTGCAGATATTTTAAGGCAACGGAAAGATGGTTTAACCGCCTTAGTGGTTTACTCTGGCGATGCCTTTACCGTTACTCCGTTAACGCATGACGTTGCGACCATTGAAAACCAGTTAAGTTCGTTAAGCCCGAATATTATGCCATCGAGTGGTAAAAATACTGCAGCCGCGTTAACTCAGGCCGCAGCGTTATTACAGCAAGCCGGGCAACAACAAGGCAGTATTTTGCTGATTAGCGATGGCGTTAATAATGAATCCATAGCAGAGCTTACTAAAATATCTGCGGCTTATCGGCTATCGGTTTTAGGCGTTGGAAGCAGTGAAGGCGCACCGGTTAAATTGGCTGGCGGCGGCTTTTTAAAAGATGCAGAAGGTAATATTTTAGTGCCTAAATTAGACCGTTCAACATTGGCTCAATTAGCAGCAAAAGGTAATGGGGTATATGTTGATATTAGCGACAATGACAGCGACATTAATCGCCTATTGGCCAGCTTAGATAAACCACAGCTTTCAGGGGAAAGTTCGTCAGATAGTGGGCTTGTTGATCAATGGAAAGAACAAGGGGTTTGGTTGTTATTATTAATATTACCATTGGCCGCTCTTAGTTTTCGTAAGGGTATTTTGGTGTTTTTAATGGTGCTGATTTTACCGCTGCCACAAACCTCTTACGCTTTTGGCTGGCAAGACCTATGGGCAACAGATGACCAACAAGCTCAACAGGCGTTTAAAAACCAACAATTTGAACAAGCGGCCAAGCAGTTTCAATCCACCGAGTGGAAAGCCGCCGCACAGTATAAAGCGGGGCAATATCAACAGGCGGCAGAGACCTTAAAGTCGGTTGAAACAGCGCGTGGTTTATACAACCAAGCGAATGCATTGGCAAAATTGGGGCAGTTAGAAGAAGCCAAAGAAGGGTATGAGAAATCATTGGCATTAAACCCGAATAACGAGGATGCGAAAAAGAACTTAGCACTGGTTGAAGAGGCATTAAAAAAACAACAGCAAAAACAGGATCAACAAGGCGACTCGCAAGGGGATGATTCAGAACAACAGCAACAAAAGGGTGAGCAGCCATCACAGGATGGACAGCAAAACCAGCAGCCTTCAAATGATAGCAATAATGAATCCGATCAAACTGACCAAGAGCAGCAAGCCGGTGAGCAAGGCGAAGAGACAACTGCGGAACAACAATCTGGGGATCAGCCCGACGAGCAAGCAGAGTCTCAAGCGCAAAATGCTGAGCCTGAACAATCAGCTGAAGAAGAGAAGAACGCTGATGAACAAGCAGCCATGCCCACAGGCCCAATGGACGAAAATGAGCAGGCCAACGAGCAATTATTAAAACGCATTAAAGATGACCCTGCGGGTTTGCTAATGCGTAAATTTAAGTATCAATACGGCCAACGCCGTGAGCAATAACAGGATTTGAACATGTTAAATAAAGTCTTTTATCAACATTTATTCAAAGCCCCGCTGGGCTGTTTGCTGTTAACAATTTTATTGGCTACAAACGCATGGGCAGTGGATATCAATACCTCGGTTGATAGAAACCCAGTTAGCCTGAACGATTCCTTTAAACTTATTTTTAGCAGTACAGCCGCACCCGATGATGACCCTGATTTTGCCCCTTTAGAGCAAAACTTCGAGATTCTTAATCAGCAAAAAAGCAGTCAATCATCTTGGGTTAACGGCAAATCAACAAAATCGATTAGTTGGACCTTAGATGTGATGGCAAAACGAGCCGGTAACTTGCAAGTACCGGCGATTGAATTTGGTGACGATAGTAGTCAAGCATTAAGCCTAACGGTTTTAGCGGCGTCGGCTAATAATGATTTAAGCCCGACTGAAGAGCTATTTATTGAAGTTTCTGCAACGCCACAACAGCCGTACGTGCAGGCACAAGTTATTTACACCATACGTTTATTTCAGCGAGTACAGATTGCTCAAGCATCGTTGACGGAACCGACAGTGCCCGGTGCCATTGTTGAAAGGCTGGGTGAAGATAGCCAATACAACACCGAGGTTAATGGTGTTCGTTATGCCGTTATTGAGCGTCAATATGCTATTTTTCCACAGCAAAGCGGGCCATTAGAGATTGCACCCTTGCAACTAACCGCGCAGGTGGTGAGCGGCGGTGGGCGCTCACGTTTTGGTAGTATTTATGATAGCCAACGTACCCAAACTAAGCGCGTGTTTTCAGAAGGGATCAGTCTTAATGTGCTACCCGCGCCAAGCGACTTTAAAGGCCAGCATTGGTTGGCTGCGCAGCAGGTATATATTGAACAAAGCTGGTCAAATAAAGATTTGAGTGTCAACGTGGGTGAACCGTTAACACGTACCTTAACGCTATTAGCGAAAGGCGTTAACTCCAGCCAATTACCTGATTTAACTCGAGAGGGAGTACATAGCGCGTTAAAAACCTATCCCGATCAACCGATGTTGAAAGACAAGAAAGACCCTGATGGCATGACCGCCTTACGCGAGCAAAAAGTGGCTTTAATCCCCTCGCAAGCGGGTCAATATGTTTTACCCGAAATACAAGTGCCTTGGTTTAACACTCAAACCCAGACGATGGAAACGGCGACAATCCCAGCGGTAACCATTACAGCGATCGCGAAGAGCTCTTCATCGAGTCCAGCTATCACTGTAGACGAGCCGCAAGTGACTCTGCCCAGTTTCCAATCACCACCCTTAGATGTTGCGCCAACACAAAATAGTATGGGCTATTGGCCATGGCTAGCACTGATTTTAGGCTTAGGTTGGGCGCTAACCCTTGTTTGGTTGTTTAAATCCCGCTGTAAAGTTAGCCAAACAAAAACAGCGAGTGAAAATGAAAACGTGCCATTAAAACAGGCAGTAAAGGCACTGCAAGAAGCCTGTGCAGCCAACGATCCTAAAAAAGCAAAACGAGCATTTCTTAACTGGGGTAGGGTGCAATTTAACGCCGATACTGAAGAATCTATTGCCTTACAGTGTAGCGCTGAGTGTCAGGCAGAAATAAAGCATCTTAACGAGAGCTTATATGCGAAAAAAGGTGGTAATTGGAAGGGCGACACCTTAGCAGCACTCGTGTTGGAAGAAAGCCGCTCGTTACAAAAAAAGACCACAGAGGATGATGCCTTGGAGCCACTAAACCGCTTATAAACCAGCTCTACTTACAGGCTTGCATGGAGTGCAATAGAGCCAATAAAAAAGCAATGAAAACGCTGGTAGAGCATGACATTTTATAATGCTTGCTGACATTAACTTGGTTTGAAACTTAGGCGTCGAGCAATTATTAATCGGCGAACAAGTTTATCGGCTTATGCCGATTAATCAGCCAAGCTTGATAAGTGCTAAGCCATAAAATAATGTTTATACTCACTCGAGTACGACACGCACTAATTTAAAAATAATCGAGAGAGGAGATTTATTATGTTGACTGTAGTCATTTGTTTAACGTGTATTGCTTTTATGCCTTATTTGGCCTCATCAATTGGAGGCTATTACCGAATTTCACAAACAGGTAAATATGACCTTGTTAACCCGCGTGTGCAAGCCGCAACATTAGAGGGTGCTGGCGCTCGTTCACAATATTTACATGCCAACTGCTGGGAAGCGTTGGGCCTTTTTTCAGCCGCTGTATTAGCTGTTTTTATCACCAATACGATAAATGAAACGGTTGCCATGCTTTCAATTTCTTTTGTGGTAATACGCTGCGTTTACTTTATTGCGTATTTAACGAATATGGCAATGTTACGTTTCAGTGCTTTTGGGCTGGGTTTTGCTTGCTGTGCGGGGCTTTTTTATACAGCAATAACAACCATTCCTGCCTAGTATCTAAAACAAGTTATGCAGAAAGCTTTCTGCATAACTTGTTAATAGCTGAGAGGGTTCCTTGCTCAGGTGTTATGGGTGTTGCGCAGCTGCCAATCTCCTTGGGCTTGTGCTATATGCCTCATTCATTTAGTCATTACTGTTTTACTAACAAGAAGAAGCCCAGTTGTATTATTAACAAGGGTATTGATTATTTAAAGAGCAACTAAAAAAGTAATGCACTTAAATAATCATGTTTTTTTTGTTGCTATCGAGTTTTCTTAAGAAGCTATAAACACGAATATAAGAGTGCTTATTAACGCCACTTATAACCTTCTTGCTTGTGCTAAAATGCACGTTCTGTCCAATAGCTTGGAAGGATTCCTAACGAAGCATTTTGGGCAATATTGATCACACTCTCTTATCTCGCATCTTAAAAAGGTAATAAATATCATGACTAAAGAAGTAGGTCGCAGCAGACGTCTGCGCAAAAAATTATATGTAGATGAATTCGCTATTATGGGTTTTGAATTCACCTGTAAAGTTAACATCGACGTGGACACCGCTCCACAGTTCGAGGCACTGCTGGATGCTTTTGAAGAGGTAGCAGAAGAGAAAAACCTGTTAATTAGCCTGGATAACGATGATGAACAGTTTGAAGGCTTTGTTACTTCACATGACCGTTATGGTTCAGCAACTGAAGAAGACAAAGCAGCCCTTGAAGCTGTACTGTTGGCGCATAGCATTGTTAGCGATGTTGAGGTTAGCAAACTGGTTGATGTGTTTAACGAAAAATAACACTGACTACGACCGTGGGGAGCTTGTTAATCTTAATAAACTCCCCATATTTTGGACTGCTTTTGTGTCGGAAAAGTAGCGCCATAAAGGCAATAAAACTAGATGCCAATTAAGAAATATTTAACGCAATACCCACCGTTGCTTATAAAACAGGTTAATGAGCTTGTTCAGCAAAATCAACTAGCCGACTTTCTCCTTAAGCGTCACCCGAAACCACATACGATAAACAACAACGAATACTTGCGCGACTATGTGTTAGCACTTAAAAATCAACACATGAAAAAATCAGCTGCGTTAAGCAAGGTCATTTACGATAGTAAGCTGCACGTTGTACACAATGCACTAGGGCTACACAGCTATGTATCACGGGTGCAGGGTGGCAAACTAAAAAGCAAAAATGAAATACGCGTAGCAACAGTTTTTAAAAACACGTCTGATGATTTTTTAAAAATGATTGTCGTTCATGAATTGGCACACTTAAAAGAAAAAGAGCATAACAAAGCCTTTTATCGTTTATGCGAGCATATGCTGCCGAGTTACCATCAGCTTGAATTTGAAATGCGGCTTTATCTTATTCAGCTGGAACTGGCTGGTCCTATTTATAGTTAGGAAAGGTGTAGCTTTCAAGGTTTTTGAGAGCGCTCATCGACACTAGCAAAACACCGTGTCATTGGGTGTTAACTAAATTCTATGGACTATGTTAGTCTTTAGATTATTGTAGATGGGAATAATTCCCTGTTTGCTCTTTATTGTCGTATTACAAGGTATTATTGTCCGTGTAAGTAAAAAAATGACAGGGTATTTTTATTCCTCTTAATGACTAGTTAAATGTCAGTAGCTATGGAGAGCTTATGCCAAATTGGTTAAATGAATTTTTGTATATTTTGACTTTATCTAAGAAAACTCAGTAGGCACTTATTTTAGGTGTAATATTCTTTATTGGCATTAACCTTCTGGGTCAACATATGCTCGAAAACTTCGAACTACATGGCCCTGCAAAAGGGCTTCAAGACACCATAATTAAAAAAATAGCCAGAAAGTATGAGAAGGCAGCGCTTGTGGGGCTAATTTCATTTTGGGTTTTAGCTTTCAAATGTTATCAAAAGGATAAAAAACGGTTTTGGTGAAAACATTTAACAAGCATTTCAAAGCGGGCGCGCAAAAAGCCGCGCGCCCTTTAAATTAAACGTTATGTGTAAATAATTATGGGAAGTCTCAAAAAATATTATTTAGAAGATCAAGAAGCAAGATACACTCAACTTGCAGAAGCCCTTGGCATATCTTGGAATGAGTTACTTTCTCTTGAATATGATATTTCTGCCAACATGTCTAAAGACGGTTTCATATATGGGTATACATTAAGTTTTTGTTCTGAAAACGACCGAAATGTTTTAAGTAAAATTCAAGGGCTGGGTAATGATTTAACCATTGATATTGAACCCTGGGTTTTAGAGCGAAATCAAGGTGAGGATTATGAGTTAAGTGCAATATTTGAAAACCAGGATTATCTAGAAAATTTTCTTGCAGAGATTGAGAGTCTAGATAAATTACTCGGAATCTATGTTGAAAACGAACAACTTAAAAATATATTACTTCGGCAACTGTTCATTGGTGTGATTGGTGCAGTTGAAACATATCTATCAGATGCGTTTATTAACACCACGTTATCATCAGAACATTACTTACAAAATTTTATTGAGAGTCACCCAGAATTTAAAAAAACTAAAATTAGTTTAAGTGAGTTTTTTACCGTATCGAAAAGTATTAATGAGAAAGCAAAGGCCACGATGGTCGGAGCGATTTATCATAGGTTACCTATAGTTCAACAAATGTATAAACAAACATTCCATATTGAGTTCCCAGATATATCTCAAATGCAGAAATACATATCACTAAGGCATGACTTGGTTCACCGAAATGGGAAAACCATTGATGGAGAAAAAGTAGACATCAGTGAGCAAGTGTTTTTAGAGTTAAAAAAATGTGCAATTAGTTTTATAACAGATGTTTCAAAATCATTTGAATTTGATGATGATCTTCCTTTTTAATAATTTAGTAATAAACCACATACAAGCATTTCAAAATGGTCGCGCAAAAAGCCGCGCGCCCTTTAAATTAAACGTTATGTTTTATTTATTCACAATGAGCTGTTTAATTATATTTTTTAGAGGTATTACATGAAAAAAACCGAAGTAAGAGCTGGTTTTCACAAAATGTTCCAGCTTCAACGTTTCGGACAGTCTGAAAAGAGTGTTCTAAAAAAACTATCAGCCTCATGGTATATGACATCTGCGGGTGAAGAGGTTAGAGACCATCAATCAAAGCATAACTATTTTCTCATGAAGCCTACATCTGAGTTCACAGAAATGTTTAATCTTGATCGTGAAATTGTGTGTATTTTTTCTGAGTATAGTAAATTTGATCCTAGAAGTATTGATGTATTTGATGGGGTTTTTAATAAGCTACCTAGAAATCGAGTTGAAACTATTTGTGGAGTACTCATAAGTAAGGATCCAGAAATTGAAACGAAGGTTGATAATTTCCTCAACTCTGACCCTGAACATCCTATTATTGTCCCATTTACATACCACGAACTATTTCACGAATATTATAAGGAAAATATTGAAAGAAGGTTTAGAAAAAAATTCTATACTAGAAATTTATTTTCTTTCTTATCACCATTGAAAAAAGATGTGTATTTTTTTGGAAGAAATCAATTGGTTAACGAAATTGTTAATCAACATAAATCAGGGGAGCATAGTAGTTTGTTCGGCTTGCGTAAAAGTGGAAAAACATCTATTACATATGCAATTCAAAGAAAGCTTACTAATAATGGTTCTGGTTCACTATTACTAGATTGTGAAAGTCCAGCTGTACATAAACTGCGTTGGAATGAATTATTAGAGTATCTAGTCGAACAATATCATGCGCAAAAAGAATCAAAGACAAAAATAATATACTCCGAGAGATATTTAGAAAAAAATGCAGCTAGAAGTTTCGAAGAAGACATTTTAAAAATCTACAACTCAAAGAAAAAAGCGCCTATATTATTTATTTTTGATGAGATCGAAAGGATAACACCCGAAACTGCTTCATCGGAACATTGGAATAGAGATAGGGATTTTATTTACTTTTGGCAGACGCTTAGGGCTTTCTTTCAAAGAAACCAACATGTGTTTACTTACATGTTAGTCGGTACTAATCCAAGTTCAGTTGAAAGTGCATTTCTTTTGGAGTGTGAAAACCCTATTTTTTCATCAATACCTAGTAACTACGTTCCTAGTTTTAATCTTGAACAAGTATCCGAGATGGTTACTAAATTAGGTGCTTACATGGGATTGAAATTTGATCCGAGTATTTGTGCCAAATTATTTGAAGAACTTGGTGGTCACCCATTCTTAATTAGACAAATGTGTAGTTTATTACATACAAGTATTAAAGGTGAAAGGCCTTTAACGGTTGATAAAGCAACATATAATAAAACTTTATTAGAGTTCAACACTCAATCAGATGAGTTTTTAAATATGATGCTCACTGTATTGCAGGAGTGGTATCCAGACGAGTACGAAATGCTGACATTTTTAGCAAATGGTGAACATGATTCATTTGCAGAATTAGCATTAAATCACAGCGAGTATACGAAGCATTTGATTGGCTATGGATTAATTCAACAAGGAACTGGGGGGTATGCTTTTAATTTAGATATATTATCAAACCATCTAAGCAATAAGCATAAACATCAGAAAATTAACCTGTCAAATGAAGAGAAATTATCTGAAATATCATCTCGTCGAAACGATTTAGAGAAAAATCTGAGATTTGTAATACGTACTGTGTTGAAAGCATACTTAGGTAATGTAAAAGCTAAGGAAAAGGTCCTTGCTGCAATTCCTTCAGATCGAAGAGATAAGTTAGCAGGTAAATCATTATCTGAAATACTTGATAAAGGAAAATCTCCTCTTTTTTTATTAGATATTAAAAATATTTTGAATAAAAATTGGGATATATTCCAGAAAATTTTTGATCTTGAAAAGCAAAAAATGATATTCATCCTAGATGATATTAACTCTATTGGCCGTCCTGATGCGCATGCCAAGGAAATATCGAAAGATGACTTCAGCCAATTAAGATTACATTTCCAAAAAATAGAACCCATGATTGCAGATTTTATTGATTAAAAGTCTAACAAGTGACTGCGGTTAAAAGTCAAGTTTTAAGCTAATTTCTCATCCCAAAGGGTATTGCTTTTAACCATCATATTAAGGAGGATTGTCAGCCGCCTCATGAAGGAAACAATGACTGCAACGAAACAATGGCTGCTTTTTTTGGTTTACCTGCTGCAACCATCTGGGTATATATACGCTTAAACTTTGGGTTTGATTGTATCGCCGACAGCATGGCCATAAACAACACTGTCCGTATTCTGTGTCGGCTTCCTTTGATTTTTCGCTTACCTCGATAAGCAGCACTTTCTCGGTTCATCGGCGCAACACCTACTAAGGCCGCTATTTCCTTTCTGTTATGTTGCCCAATTGCCAATGCTTGGTTTAATCACAGTGATGAGGTGGCTGACAATAAGGAAATCATTGTTCTTCTTCACGGCCTAGGTCGAAGTAATACGTCAATGTGGTTGCTAGCTTCTCGACTTGAAGATGCCGGGTATTATGTTCAGCGTGTGGGGTACAGTTCTCTACATCAAAAGCCTGATGAAATCTTGCAAGATATCAGCTTACAAATTAACCAATGTTGCCAAAATCATACTCAAAACGTTAATTTCGTAGGACATTCACTCGGAGGATTGATGGTTAGAGCCTACCTACAAAATAATAAGGTAGATAAACTGGGAAGAGTCGTTTTATTGGGTACCCCAAATAAAGGTAGCGAAGCGGCTGACCACTTTAGTAACAGTTGGCTAATGGATATCCTCGGGCCAACAGCTAAAGCCTTAGGTACTGATGATAAGAGTTTTCCAAAATCACTAAAGCCCCCATACTATCCCGTGGGTATTATTGCGGGAGAACTCAAGAGTAAATTGAATGATCCTGTTATACAAGGAAAAGATGATGGGCTTGTTTCAGTAGAAGCCACCAAGATTGATGGTATGACAGGTTTTATCATCATAGAAACAGGTCATTCCATGATGCGTTATGACAGTGAAGTGGCAGATCAAACCATTGAATTTATAAAAAATGGTGTGTTTAAAGAGAAATAAAACACATAGCCAGTCGTTCAAGCGTGATCTGAGACTTCCCACCAATTAATGGACCCTATTGATTTTATGTTCTGGTCTACGTTCCGCTTTGGGGTGGCTTCGCCACTGTAGCCAAAACGCTACTACAGACCAAACACAACGGACAAAAGCACTGTATTTACAGGTGCCCGGTTTTTACGTAAATCAATGCGCCATTTTCTTTGGTGAAGGGGGTATGTCGACTCAGGTGTGGGCTGCGTAACCATGAGCCTTGAGGATAGCTGCCATGCTCATCATGAAAAGTACCCTCTAATACAAAAATCTCCTCTCCACCCCAGTGCTGGTGGGTGTTGAATTGCGTGTTAGGCGCCCATTTTACTAACGCTATGTGCTCACTTCCAAATTCATGTAGCGGCATGACGCTTAGGCCTTCGACTAGCCCTGGGTGCCATGATTGAGTTTGGGTATCGATGACTTTTTGTTGTGTATCTGCTTCGTCAAACTGTTGTAGTTTGACGAAAATAGTTGCGCCTTCTTTACCTATTTTAGGTGTGTGTGATGTGCCAATGGGGTTGCGTACATAACAGCCTTTACCATAGCTTTGATGCTCGTCGGAAAACACACCGTCGAGCACAAAGAACTCTTCGCCACCTGTATGAGTATGTGACGAGAATTCACTATAGGGTTCGTAACGTACAATGGAAGTTGCACGTGCGATTTCATCACCGATTCTATCGAGCATCATTCGTTCCACGCCAGGCATGGGCGAGTCAACCCAGCGATAGTCATCGGGTTGAATTACAATTCGTTGTGAAAAATCGGTATTAATTTGTGTCGTCATTTTTAGCACCTAGTTAATCGTTTAGTTTCTACCTGCAGTCACTCTGCCATCCACATCCCAAATGGCAACTGTTACCCAGCTGTAGCAATCATTTAAAAGGAACATGATGCTGTTGGCAATGTCATCCGGTGTGCCGATGCGGCCTATCGGATGAAAATCATCAAATCCCACTAAGGCATTATCATTTCCACAGGGTCAATAAATGTTTCATAAATGGGGGTTTTTACAACGGCAGGGGAGACCGCGTTAACTCAAATGTTGTGTTCTGCTAGCTCCATTGACATATGCTGCGTTAAGGCATGTAAAACAGCTTTAGCCATTGAAATTAATAGGGTTAGACTGGATTGATTCAAAACCTGTTACTCAAAGTTGACTCTTTAACTCAATCATCTACGGGATGCCCACGATACATGCGTCGCGGCTTTTCTTTTGGTTTATCCTTTGGGTCAATTATTACGTCTGCTTTTACTTTTTGACCGCGGTACATTAACGTACTGGTACTTGACTGTTCTAACTCAGTAGTTACCGCTTCTTTATTACTGATTGATTGTTCTTGGCTTTCTAACGCTGCCACTTTTTGTGGGCCAATAAGCACCTTTTTGAAGGTGGCAAGATATCCTTTTTTAGTTTGGAAGGGACTTGGTTAGCGCTTTATCCGCGCGATGAGTTGGCTAAGGATATCGGGTTAGCAGTTTCCACTCAGGCTGGTTTCTCCGGTATTACACTGGCTCATAATGTTGCTAGCAAGGTAGAGGTGGATGCTGTGCTTGATCAGGCGGTATCTGCCGGTGCACGACTCATTAAACCAGCGGTGGAGGTTTTCTGGGGTGGTTACTCCGGTTATTTTCAAGATACGGAAGGTCATTATTGGGAAGTAGCTTACAACCCGTATCAGGATTTAACGTAATAACGGATTATTTCTTTCTTCTTTTTATAATCGTCAGTGTAATAAAATGATACTTAAAAAGCCTTGTAATCTTCTTGCCATAAAGGGCGAAGGGGCTTGGTTTTATGGTATTTAACTTAGGTTAAAAGGATGGCTATTTGATTGTTTTTGGAAATCAAATCGCCATATTTAGGACTGCTTATTTTGGACTACTTTAAGCTGGCATTCTGAGTAAGAAATAATACGCACAACAGCCTGTTAGCATGTTGCGCGTATTGTGGTTATGTTATCTACGAGGTTTTTTAGGCTTCATCTCTTCAAATTCTTCCATTTGCTCTTTTGTTAGAATTTTAGAGATTTTTTCATGCATTATGTCTCGATTTTCTTTCTGTTCTTTGCGAAGTGCTTTTTGTTTGGCTCGTTGCTCTTTAAATAGCACCTTAAGTGAATCGGCTTGCTTGTCGGTTAAATCAAGCTCTTCTTGCAAATGAGCAATGGATGGGCCTCTTTTTTGCATCTTGCCTTTAGAGCAGTCGTTAGATCTTTCTGCATAGGCACTGGTGGCTACTGTAAGGGCGATTGCTGATGTTAATAAAGCTGCTTTAATATTCATGGTTTTCTCCTAAATTTAATGAACAGAACAGGGCAGTTAATGTCTCTGTTCTTGAGTTATAGAATAGGGGGCAATTTTGCAGCAATTACGAAGAGAATGTGAAGAAAATGTGGAGATATGGCCTAAGATGATTAAGTGATTAATCTTCATATTTAATCCATATTTAGTCGCTACAATTTTATTATTGATGGAATAATAAATAAAGAGTAGATATAAGATGATAAATCCAAACGGAACAGTAAGTACACAATTTATTACCGGCATATTTCAGGCCATTGTATCTGCCTTCCAGCAAGTAGGTATTCAAGCTGGAAGAGGTTTAGCAGAGGCCATGCAAACTGCTGCTTTACACTATGTAAAGTTAATAAGGGCTGTTTAAACCATGTTTTCTATACGAATTAGAATTTGGCACAAGCTGTTTTTCTCTATTCTGTTTGTGATACTTCTGATTTTGCTCGTTAATATGGCGGTGACTCGTTATAGCTTTCAGCAGGGGTTTGGTCAGTATATTGAAGATGTTCGGTTAAAAAAACTGAACAGCCTTGAACGAACCTTAAGTGGACTGTATCGGCAATATGGCCACTGGAATTTTCTGAAAAATAAGCCTCTATTGTGGCAACAACTGTTGTTTGAACATGAATTGGCACCTCCGATGCCAAGAAATATTGAACAACCGAAATCTCACAGTAAAGAGCTTTCGGCTAGGCTTAATTCGCCCCGTGTTTATTTTGAACGACGTCATAACGCAACTGTTTTACCGCCACATTTGCGGGGCCGAATAGGCTTGCAGGATAGTGCTCAAACGTCCATTTTTGGTCCGCCCGCTTCGAAAAATGATCGGAAACTGCCAATAATGCTGGATGGTGAGGTAATTGGTTATCTGAGTATGCGAAGTTTTAAAGGTGTGCGTACGGGTATAGAGCAGCGATTTGAACGTGATCAGATTAAGAATTTACTATTAACAGGAATACTCTCGTTTGTAATTGCTGTAATTGTTTCTTTATTGCTGGCACGCGCATTTAATAAGCCCATTACTAGGTTAACGGGTATAGCGCGGCAACTGACATCTGGTCAGTTTGACAGCCGTGTGGAGAAAATTTCTAGAGATGAATTGGGAGACTTGGCCACTGATCTAAATACCCTTGCTGAGACACTTGACCAAAATCAGCAAAGTCGCCGTCAGTGGATTGCGGATATTTCTCATGAGTTGCGCACACCGCTGACCATCCTTAAAGGTGAACTGGAAGCGATGGAAGATAATGTTAGGGAGGTTAATAGCGAGTCGATTCAATCCCTTTCTTCAGAGGTTAAGCATTTACAACGATTGGTCGATGATTTGTACCAGCTTTCTCTTTCCGACCAAGGCTCACTGACCTATGAAAAGGTAGAAGTAAATCCATTTTCATTGCTACAAAATGTAGCGGAAGGCTACGTGCTTCCAATGCAACAGAAGAATATTGCTTTAAGCGTAGCATGCGATGAAACCAGCCCCGTGGTATTGGCTGATCCTCAGCGGCTTACTCAGCTGTTCACAAATTTATTAGAAAACAGCCTTCGTTATACCAATGAAGGTGGCAGCGTAAAGATACAATGTAAAAAGGCTGCTTCATTAATGATCTTTTTTGAAGACAGTGCACCCGGCATTTCGCCCGAATTGATACCACGTTTATTTGAACGGTTGTTTCGAGTAGATAATTCTCGTAACCGAGATTCTGGTGGTTCTGGATTAGGTTTATCTATCGCACAGAGCATTGCAGAAGCACACGAGGGAAAACTGACAGCTGAGCCTTCATCGCTGGGTGGGCTGAAAATCACCTTGGAGCTACCTATTTCATCAGGATAATAACTCTATGAATACTGTCGAACCAGAACGTACCATCCTAATTGTTGAAGATGAAACTAAGATAGCGCAATTACTGCAAGACTATCTCCATAAGGAGGGGTATAGCAGCCATTGGATTAACCATGGAGACGCTGTTATTGATTGGGTGCAGCAAGAGCAGCCAGACCTTATCTTATTAGACCTAATGCTGCCGGGTAAAGATGGCATAACTCTTTGTCAGGAAATACGACATTTTTCTGGCATCCCCATCATTATGATTACTGCACGGGTAGAAGAAATTGATAAAGTTTTGGGCTTGGAGATAGGTGCTAATGATTACATCTGCAAGCCTTTTAGCCCTCGTGAAGTGATGGCAAGAATAAAGGCTTTGTTTCGTACTTTGTCCTACCGGCAACAGATATCAACAGTTGAGGATCAATTGGTAACCTTGGATGAACAGCGAATATTAGCAACAGTAGCAGGGCAGGCGTTGGATTTAACCCCAGTTGAATTTCGTTTACTGAGTACATTGGTCAAACAACCGGGGCGAATATTTTCGCGATCCCAGTTAATGCATAAATTGTATGAAGATAACCGTGTAGTGACCGACCGGACCGTAGATAGCCATATTAAAAACCTGAGAAAAAAGATTTCTCATCACTATAAAGATCAAGAGTTAATTAAATCTGTATACAGTGTTGGCTATAAGTATGAAGAATTGAGTGGGGATTGAATTAATGTGGAGAAAAGGGAGTGACTAGCTAATTAGCGGGTCATTCAAGGGCGAAAACAAGGTCTGCATGGTAGTGGTAGAAATAGAGAATTTGTACGATGAGGGACTCTAGCTTTAGTTTCCCCTTAGTATTGTGCGTTTTTAAATGCGTAGAGTATTAAATTCAAAAAAAATGACTCCGTAATAATCTAACTCGGCACTCAAATAGGCATGCCTTAGCAGACGTTATTATTGCTGTTTCAATTTAGCTTTAATTGTGCCTACAATGAGGTATAAAGTGAATAATTGGTGCCGCCTTGTGTGGCGAGCAGTTTAAAAGCGACATAAGGAGATATCGTGCATAAACAAAGATTAGTTGTTCTTTTTGACGGTACATGGAACGATCCGGAGGATCAAACCAATGTTTATCGTCTATCACGTCGAATTCATGATGACGATGGGGACATTCGTCAACGCTTTTTCTATGACCCTGGTGTTGGCACGTCTAAATGGTCTCGCTTTCGAGGCGGAGTATTTGGTATGGGTCTTAGCGAAAATTTAAAACAGGGCTATGAGTGGTTAGCTAAACGCTATTCACAAGGCGATGAGATTTGGGTGTTTGGTTTTAGCAGGGGCGCCTATACCGCTAGAAGCTTGGTCGGCATGATTCGAAAATGTGGCCTTTTGCATACCTCTACACCGAAGCTGTTACAAGAAGCTGAAGAGATATACCGGAATAAGCAGCTCGCGCCAGATTCCGCCTCATGTATGGCATTTCGTAAGGCGTATAGCCGGGAAGTTAAGATTCATTTTGTAGGCGTCTGGGATACAGTTGGCGCGCTGGGGATTCCCGGTACGCAACTCTCTGAGTTTGGCAAGTATTCTTGGCACGATACTGAACTATCAAGCATCGTTGAACGGGCGTATCAGGCGGCTGCACTAGACGAGTATAGAGCGGCTTATGATGTTTCTCTTTGGACCCATTCCGAGGGTGTGGAAAAGCCCGGGCAAATAGCAGTAGAGCAGCGATGGTTTGCTGGAGCACATGCTAATGTTGGTGGTGGATATGGCGTTGACCCGTTGGCTGATCTGGCTTTTGAGTGGATGCTCGATCATGCTGAAAAGGCAGGTCTTAAAATCGACGCTTTTAAGGCAGACGAAGAGGCGTGGAAATCTAATCCGCGCGACTCGTTTAAAGAGTTCTTGGGTGGCATTTATGCATTTTTTAGGCGACTAAAAACAACGGGAGATGGTAAACACTATCGACAATTTTCTATTGGAAACAATGGAAGTGCGGCGGTGAATGTTTCGGTTGATGGAAGTGTTTGGCAGCGCTGGAATGATGCTAATATTTCCTACCGGCCAAAAACATTAACACAGGCAGGGCAAGAACCACCGCAATGAAATGGTAGCGCTACAATCGTTACGGCTGATGTAAAACTCGTCTCTAATTTTAAATAGAGAAGTAGGTAAATGAAAATAACAAAGAAAAATTTGGAGGCTGCTGAAAAAGAGGGAATTCTGTCTAGTCATCAGGCCACGCTTCTTGTTGAGTTCCTACAAGGCCAACCAGATGTTGGAGCAAGTTTTAACTTCACGCATCTCTTGTATTATCTCGGTGGGCTTATTGCCATTGGCGCGATGTCTCTCTTTATGAATTTAGGCTGGGAGTCTTTTGGCGGTGGGGGCATTGTTCTTATTTCAATGCTATACGCTGGGCTGGGGTTGATATTAGCAAATCGTTTTCAAAAAAATGGGTATTCAATTCCAGCGGGTATTTGCGCTACTTTCTCGGTTGTTTTAACGCCACTGGCCATTTACGGGCTACAACAAGCACTGGGTGTATGGCCAGATGATACTGAGTATCGTGACTACTACCGATATATCAAGTGGCATTGGTTGTATATGGAACTTGGGACGTTAGTGGTTGGAATTATCATTGCTAGAATGTACAAGTATCCGTTTTTGATGATGCCGATTGCAGTTACTTTGTGGTATTTGTCTATGGATGTTGCCGTTATGCTGACAGGCGATTGGCCTGAATACGAGTTGAGGTCGTTGGTATCGATGTATTTTGGCTTGTTGATTATCGGTACTGCGTTCTGGGTCGATATCAGGTCAAGGCATAGAGCGGATTACTCTTTTTGGTTGTACATGTTTGGGGTAATAGCATTTTGGGGAGGCATGACTTCTCAGCATTCAGACAGTGAGCTATCTAAGTTAATTTACTTCTGTATCAATCTTTTGATGATGGGCATAGGCGTCTTATTGGTCAGGCGCGTGTTTGTTGTGTTTGGCGCTATCGGCGGTAGTCTTTATCTTGGCCACTTAGCTTCTAGTGTTTTTAAAGATAGTTGGTTGTTTCCCATTTCGTTAACGGCTATCGGCCTTATGATTATTTACCTTGGGGTTTTATGGCAAAAAAATGAGCAGGCTTTAACCAAAAAGGCTCGAAGTAAATTGCCTAAGCCATTACAAGAATTGCTGGTATCTAGAGGTTTTTAACCGTGCGATATGGAATGATGCTTTCTACTGGCAAGCTTAACTGCTAAGCAGTAGCGCTTTAGTGCTCTTAAATAGCTGAAAGGTGAGGTCGGTATAAATACAAGGCAATAAAAAACCTCTTGGATAAAGAGGCTTTGGGTCGTGCTAAAAACTTAGAACTTAAATTTGGTACCGAGGGCCGGAATCGAACCGGCACTTCCGAAGAAACCGGATTTTGAATCCGGCGCGTCTACCAGTTCCGCCACCCCGGCCAAATAAGTGTGGGCATTATAGACAGTTTCATATTTAAACTCTATCAAATTATTAATTTAATAGCCTCTTTTACGCTCGCTGATGTAAGTCGTTCCTGTTAATATCCTTCGCCATGAAAAAAAGTGACTTTAACTACGAATTACCCAATGAATTAATTGCTCGCTATCCGTTAGAGAAGCGTGTGGATAGTCGTCTACTGGTGGTCGGTGATGATGACTTTTCCGACAAGGTTTTTGCTGATTTACCGTCGTTATTGAGAAAAGGGGATTTATTAGTTTTTAATAATACCCGCGTTATTGCTGCACGCTTATTCGGCCATAAAGAGACAGGTGGCAAGCTTGAGATTCTACTTGAGCGCGTTATTGATGATACGGCTGCGTTAGCGCATATACGTTGTAGTAAATCGCCTAAAGCTGGCGCTAACATTATTTTAAACGGTGGTTACCAGTGTGTGGTTGAGGGCCGTGAGGGTGATTTGTTTAAGCTTACGTTTAAAGACTCGATAAATACCGTGTTGAACGATATTGGTCATATGCCGTTGCCACCTTATATAGATAGGGATGATGAAACGCTGGATATTGAACGTTATCAAACTGTGTTTAGTCGTATGCCGGGGGCGGTAGCCGCACCGACAGCAGGCTTGCACTTTGATGAACGTCTGCTTGAAGAAATACAGTCGATAGGAGTGAACTTTGCCTATGTTACCTTGCACGTTGGCAGTGGCACGTTTCAACCCGTTAGGGAGGAAAACCTTGCTGACCACATTATGCATAAGGAATGGTTAACGGTTGATGAGGCTACGGTTCGACAAATTGAAGCGACTAAAAAAAGTGGTGGCCGAGTTATTGCGGTGGGGACAACGGCGATGCGTTCGTTAGAATCAGCGGCGAAAGAGGGGGTTATTAAGCCTTATACTGGGGATACCGATTTATTTATTACGCCGGGTTACCGCTTTAATGTGGTGGATGCGATGGTGACGAATTTTCACTTACCCGAATCAACACTATTAATGCTGGTGAGTGCGTTTTCTGGCTATCAACGTATGAAATTGGCGTATGAATATGCAATAGCCCAACGCTATCGCTTTTTTAGCTATGGTGATGCTATGTTTTTAACAAAAATGTCAGATAAGACTGAATAATATGAAATTTGATTTATTAAATACCGACGCTAAGGCTCGCCGTGCGCGCCTAACGTTTGATCGTGGAACGATTGAAACTCCCGCTTTTATGCCGGTTGGTACCTATGGAACCGTTAAAGCGATGGCACCAGAAGAGTTACTAGACACCGGCGCTGAGATTGTTTTAGGTAATACGTTTCACTTAATGTTGCGACCCGGTGTGGAAGTTATTGAAGCACACGGTGACTTGCATGACTTTATGAACTGGCAAAAGCCTATTCTGACTGACTCCGGTGGCTTTCAAGTATTTAGCCTGGATGAGATGCGTAAAATTACCGAAAAGGGCGTTCATTTTCGTTCGCCGGTAGATGGCCGAAAAGTGTTTATGGGGCCTGAAGAGTCGATGCAAGTGCAACGGCAATTAGGTTCGGATATTGTAATGATTTTTGACGAATGCACACCTTATCCAGCTACCGAAGAAGAAGCACGTATATCTATGGAGTTATCGCTACGTTGGGCTAAGCGAAGTAAGGATGCACATGCGGATAACCCATCGGCCTTGTTTGGTATTGTTCAAGGGGGCATGTATGAAAATTTACGCGACATATCATTAGAGGCGCTAAAAAATATAAATTTTGATGGCTTTGCTATTGGTGGCCTGTCTGTTGGTGAGCCCAAAGACGACCGTGAACGAATTTTGGAACATATTGTTCCCGCTATGCCGAGTGATAAGCCACGGTATCTAATGGGTGTGGGTAAGCCTGAGGATATTGTTGAGGCGGTATTAAAAGGCATTGATATGTTTGATTGTGTTATGCCAACACGGAATGCGAGAAATGGCTATTTGTTTACCCGTAAAGGTTTAGTGAAAATAAGAAATGAAAAGTATCAATTTGATACCAAGCCGGTTGATGAGGCGTGTGAGTGCTATACCTGTAAGAATTACTCGCGCTCCTACTTGCGACATTTAGATAAGTGCAAAGAAATTTTAGGCTCGCGCTTAAACACGATTCATAACCTTCATTATTATCAAGACTTGATGCGTGGCTTACGCAAAGCTATTGAACAAGGGACGCTGCCTGAATTTGTTGATGATTTCTATGAGCAGCAAGGTAAAAAGCGAAACGCTGTGGCATAATGCACGACTGACTTAATACAATAAATAGGAAAGAATATGTTAGATTTTTTAGTATCAAACGCAATGGCGGCAGATGAAGCAGCGGCAGTAGTAGAAACGGCAACAGCAGCGCCAGGTATGGGTGCGGCAGGCTTTGAAGGCTTACTTTTTCCGGTGGCTCTAATTATCATTTTTTACTTTCTGTTGATTCGACCACAGCAAAAACGTAATAAGGAACACAAAGAGTTGGTTGCAGGTTCAAAAAAAGGCGATGAAATTGTGACCAATGGTGGCTTGCTAGGCAAAATCACAGAGGTTGACGACCATTTTGTTACACTCGAGATTGGCACTAATATGTCTGTTCAAGTAATGAAGACATCCATTTCTTCTGTGATGCCAAAAGGCACATACGCAGCGACTGGTAAAGCAAAAAAATAAACTATTAAACGAGCTGTTGTTATGATGAATCACTTTCCTGCTTGGAAGAACTTAATGATAGTAATAACGCTGGTTATTGCTTCTATTTACGCCTTGCCAAATATCTATGGTGAAGATCCTTCTGTGCAAATTTCACCGTTACGTGGCGCGGCGATTAACAACAGCTTATTAAGTGAGGTTAAAACTCAGCTAAAGGCTAACGAGGTGGCCTTGTTAAAAGCTGAGTTGAGCGAAAACCAGGTTTTATTACGCTTTAATAATACCAACGATCAGCTTAAATCTGCCGATATTATTAAAGCGACATTAGGTAATAATTACGTTGTCGCTTTAAATTTGGCCCCTACAACACCGCAATGGTTACGGTCGTTGAATGCGGCGCCGATGTATTTAGGCTTGGATTTACGTGGCGGTGTGCATTTTTTACTAGAGGTAGATATGCAGGCAGCTGAAAAGCAGGCCGTTTCTCGTGGAGCCGCTGATATTCGTCAGTTTCTACGTGAAAACAAACTCCGTTACCTCAGTGTCATTATTAAAAACAGCGATATTCTTATTAAGTTTAGAAATGCAGAGATTCATGACTCTGCGGTGAGTCAGCTAGAGTCTCAATTTCGTGATTGGGAGTTTAAGGAGAATTCAAATGCCTCACCTACGCCTACCTTAACGGCAAAGATGTCTGAGAAAGAATTAAAAAATATCAGCGATTATGCCGTTCAGCAAAATATCATTACCCTAAAAAACCGGGTTAATGAATTAGGTGTAGCGGAGCCGGTTATTCAAAGACAAGGTGAAAGCCGTATTGTGGTTGAATTGCCGGGTGTACAGGACACGGCGCGTGCTAAAGAAATTTTAGGCGCAACGGCTACCCTTGAATACCATATGGTAGACACTAAAAATACTGTGGCGTCGGCTTCCGCAGGACGAGTGCCGATTGGTTCAAAGCTGTATAACAGGCGAGATGGTGGCCAAATACTGTTGAAAAAACAGGTTATTGTGACCGGTAATGAAATTGTTGATGCCTCATCAGGTATTGAAGGTGACACCGGGTCAGCAATGGTATCGGTATCGTTAGACGGCCCCGGTGGCAAGAAAATGAGTAAAACAACGCGTGAAAACATTGGTAAACCGATGGCCGTTGTATTTATTGAAAATAGAACCGATATCAAAATGGTAGGTGGTGAGCCAGTACGCTACAAAACAGTAGTAGAGGAAGTGATTAATGTAGCAACAATACGTGGCCACTTTAGTAACCGTTTCCAAACAACGGGCTTAGATAATTCTGCCGAAGCGCGTGACCTAGCCTTACTATTACGAGCAGGTGCCTTAGCCGCACCGATTGATATTGTTGAAGAACGAACTGTTGGCCCAAGTTTGGGGCAGGATAATATTGATAAAGGTTTTAACTCAGTGATGATTGGTTTTGTATTAGTGCTGATTTTTATGGCTATTTACTACAAAACATTCGGCCTGTTTGCTGATATTGCCTTGGCGGTTAATTTAGTATTCATTATTGCTGTTTTATCTCTCTTGCAAGCTACTCTTACGTTACCGGGTATCGCCGGTATCGTGTTAACAGTGGGTATGGCGGTGGATGCCAATGTGCTTATTTTTGAACGTATTAAAGAAGAGCTTAAAAACGGCAACTCGCCGCAAGCCAGCATACATGCGGGTTACGAAAAGGCTTTTTCTACCATTGCCGATGCCAATGTAACCACTCTAATCGCTGCCATTATCCTATTTGGATTTGGTACAGGGCCTATCAAAGGCTTTGCCATTACGCTTAGTATCGGTATTTTAACCTCTATGTTTACCGCTATTATTGGTACCCGCGCCTTGGTCAATTTGACCTACGGTAATAGCCAAATAGATAAACTGAAGATTTAAATTATGAGCAATCAAAATACAATTAAAATTGATTTCCTAAGTAAACGAAAAATTGCCCTCGTTTTTTCTGTGTTACTGATTATTGTTTCTATAGCCTCTTTGTCGACCGCTGGGTTAAAAAAAGGCATAGACTTTACAGGCGGTACATTAGTCGAATTAAGTTTTGCCGAGTCGGTTGAGTTAGAAGATTTGAGGGGGCTTTTAAGCCAAGAAGGTTTTAACGGTGCAGTGGTTCAACACTTTGGCTCCTCTAAAGAAGTATTGATTCGTTTATTACCCAATGACGCACTTAATACCGCAGCGTTAAGTAATAAAGTGCTAAAAGCGGTGAATAATGGTTTTGCACAACAAGGTGAGTTAAGGCGAGCTGAATTTGTTGGCCCACAAGTTGGTGAGGAACTACAAGAGGATGGCGGCTTAGCGTTACTTTATGCGCTTATTTGTATTCTTATTTACGTTGCTATTCGGTTTGAATATCGTTTTGCACTAGGGTCTGTTGCCGCGTTAGCGCATGACGTTATTATTACGCTGGGTTTCTTTTCTGTTTTTCAGTTTGAGTTCGACCTTACAGTTTTAGCAGCTGTACTAGCGGTGATTGGTTACTCACTAAACGATACGATTGTTGTATTTGACCGAGTGAGAGAAAACTTTAGAACCATTCGAAAAGGCTCGCCGGTTGAGGTGGTTAATATCTCGTTGAATCAAACCTTAACCAGAACCATTATGACCTCCATGACAACCTTATTGGTGTTGATTGCCTTATTTGTATTAGGCGGCGAAATTATCCATGACTTTGCGCTGGCTTTAATTGTGGGTGTATTGGTGGGTACTTATTCATCTATTTATGTCGCCAGCCCAATAACGCTTGCCTTGGGTATTACTAAAGCTGATTTAATTGTTGTTAAGGTAGATCAAGATGAGTTGGATAAAATACCTTAATGATCAGGTTTTAAACAAACATAAAAAAAGCCGCGTAATAGCGGCTTTTTTTATGTTTGTTTATTAACGGTATTAACTTTCAATAACCTTGTCAGCATGAGGGCTTATTTTATCCAGCAAGGCGCGGTGTATTTTAGGGTTGCCACAGACAATATTACCGCTGGTGTGATAATCATGAGTATTAGCAAAATCAGACACAACACCGCCAGCTTCCTGAATGAGTAGTACACCGGCTGCAAAGTCCCAGGGCTTTAAACCTATTTCAAAAAAACCGTCTAATTTACCAGCGGCAACATAGGCTAAATCTAAAGAAGCCGCTCCAGCACGTCTAACGCCAGAGGTTATCGAAAAGATATCACGGAAGATATCTAAGTAAGGTTCAATATCTTTATCATTTTTAAATGGAAAGCCAGTGCCAAGAAATGAGCCTTCAATTTTTCTCTGACGACCTACGCGTAGGCGTCTATTGTTTAGCATTGCACCTTTGCCACGAGTGGCTGTAAAGAGGTCTTGACGAACAGGGTCATAAATAACGGCTTGTTCAATGGTAT